>JAEIGA010012607.1_pt1 | contig 12833 bp, 10 predicted proteins | sample 9270691 | NCBI WGS metagenome assembly JAEIGA01 (sample SAMN17057246, study PRJNA624740) | gut metagenome | biome: biome; isolation source: fecal sample | host: Bos grunniens | place: China: Xizang | collected 2019 | reverse complement strand
GCTTCACCGGCCACGGCACGGGCCAGCAACGTTTTACCGGTTCCGGGAGGGCCCACCAGCAGCACGCCCTTGGGAATCCGGGCACCCAGATCGTTGTACTTCTTGGGGTTTTTCAGGAACTCCACGATTTCCTGCAGTTCCTCTTTTTCCTCGTCGGCGCCGGCTACATCTGCAAATGTGGTTTTCCGCTTTTCATCGGACATCTGCTTGACGCGCGCCTTGCCGAAGTTCATCTGCTTGCCGCCATCGCCCATTGCGCTGGACATCCGGCGGAACAGCATAAAGTACAGCAGCACCGTGAGTGCAATCATGACGACCATCGGCAGAATGGAAATCCAGAAACTGTTGTTTTTCTGCGGAATATAATCGTACTCGATTTTCTTGTCAGGATTGTTTTCGTTGTACTCCTTCACATGGGGACGAATGTCATCCAGAAACAGGCTCACATTCGGCACCGTGTAGGTAATGGTCTTGTCGGGTTCTGCGCGCAGTACAATGCTGCAGGTTCCCTTCCCCAGATCCAGCTTAAAGGAAGAAACTTCCTCCTGCTCAAAATAGGAAATCACCTGCGAGTATTTCAGGCTTTTCCCCGTCTGGCGGTTCAATACCATTCCGATTACGAACATCAGTACCATGGGGATACCGATGTACAGCAAAATACTGCGCAGGGTCTTGTTTTTGCCCAATTGCGTCAACTCCTTTGATATTATTATATGTACAGACGACAGCTTTTATTTTTCATAAACGCTGCGCTTCAGCACACCAATGTACGGCAGATTACGGTATTTCTCGGCATAGTCCAGACCGTAGCCCACGATGAACTCATCCGGTACGTCATATCCCTTATAATCGGCCTGAATGTCCGCCTTGCGGCGCGCCGGCTTGTCCAGCAGCGTGCACACACGGATGCTCGCCGGATTGCGCGTCTTCAGCATCCGGGTCACATACGACAACGTCTTGCCGCTGTCCAGAATGTCCTCTACCAGCAGCACATCGCGTCCTTCGATGGACTGACCGATGTCTTTGATGATCTGCACTATACCGGACGAGGTCGAACCTGCACCGTAGCTGGATACCACCATGAAATCAATGCTGCACGGAATATCCAACGCGCGCATCAGATCCGTCATAAAGACGACCGAACCTTTCAGGATACCCACCATCAGCAGGTCCTTTCCGGCGTAGTCGCGGCTGATTTCCGCACCAATCCGCTGCACGACCTGCGCCAACTGCTCTTCGCTGTAGAATACCTGCTCAATGTCACGATTCATCATGATTTGCACACTCCTCTTTAATAATCCATCTCGGTGCACCCGGCACAGCCTTTGCGCGTTCCGATGCACCAAATCCCTCTACCCAGATGATTTCACCGTCTGCTTCCAGAACTGCACGCTGCGACCGCTGCTCCACAGGGATTTTCGCCTCATTGAACAGCTTTTTCAGTGTTTTTCGTGGGCGTCCGGCAGGTTGAAATACATCTCCCGTCCGTCGGCTCCGCCATACAAACTGCTTCAGCTCCGATATTGTATCACAGTCCAGTGAATCATATAAAGATTTTTTGTAAACTTTTTTTCCGTTTTCATCCTGCTGCGCAAAAAAGATAAATTTTCGTGCGCCCCATTGCAGGCGATCCGGAAATTCCGGAAATCGCAGCTCCGGCAGTTCCTGCAGTGTCTCCGCCGGTTGATCAACTGTCAGTACACCTTTCCGGCAGACCAGCCGGATACCGCCCGGCAGGTTGATTGCACCACCTGCACTCAGCAGGGCATCCAGTGCGTCTACGTGGTGTTCTGCCACATCACTCACAATCCCTGACGCCCTGCACAGTGCCATCCATGCCGTATGCCGCAGTGCGGGATGCGCCTGATTCAGCATCGCTGCATCATAACCGTTTCCCAGCTTTGCCTGATCCAGCAAGGCCTCTGCTTGTGATGTCATATAATCTTCCTGCAGTCTCATCTGGCGGCACATCCGCCCGATGGCTTTTTCCAACTGTGGATTGATCATTCTCATTTCCGGGATTGCATTATTCCGCAGCCGGTTCCGGGCATACGCACAGTCTGCATTGGTGCTGTCCTGCACATAGTCCAGTCCGTTTGCCGTACAATATGCTTCCACATCCGCACGGGTACAGTCCAGCAGCGGACGGATGATCCGCCCCCGACGATACGGCATACCGCACAGTCCTCGGCTTCCGGTGCCACGGATCATGTGCAGCAGCACCGTTTCCGTCTGGTCCGATAATGTATGCGCCGTCGCAATGACCGCATTGCGTCTGGCCGCCTCCTGTTCCAGCAGTTCGTAACGAATCTGTCGGGCGGTCTCTTCCACCCCCCGTTTCGTTTTCGCCGCCAGTTCCGGCACGTTTACCCGGTGGCATACATATGGCACCTGCCATCGTGCACACAGCGACGCCACAAAATCTGCATCCCGGTCCGCCTCATCCCCGCGGATACCGTGGTGAATGTGGACCGCTGTGACAGAAAGTCCCCACTGCACCAGCAAGTGCAGCAGGGCTGCCGAATCGGCTCCTCCGGATACCGCCGCCACCACCGGCGGGGCATCATCCAGCAAATGCGCCCGAAGTACCGTCTGCCGTGCCTTATCGTTCACGACGGACAACCTCCTGCCCGGTAAAGCGTGTAAACTCGCCCTGCCAGTGCAGCTTGACGCTGTCGGTCCGGCCGTGACGGTTTTTGGCTACGATGCATTCGCTTTCGTTGTTGTCGGCCTTGTTGTCTTCTTTTTCATCGTCCTTGTAGTAGTCGTCGCGGTACAGGAACATTACGATGTCGGCATCCTGTTCAATCGAACCGGAATCACGCAGGTCAGACAGCATCGGCTTGTGACCGGCACGGCTTTCGGTCGAACGGGACAACTGGGACAGTGTCAGCACCGGCACATCAAATTCCTTGGCCAGAATTTTCAGATTCCGGGTGATTTCCGAGATTTCCTGCACACGGTTCTCCGACCGGCGGCCGGAAGACATCAGCTGCAGGTAGTCAATGGCCACCAGATCCACATTGCCCAATCTCCGCAGGCGCGCCTTCATTTCCGGTACGGTGATACCGGGGGTATCATCAAAATACAGTTCCGCACGGCTGAGCACGTCCGAAGCTTCCGCAATCTTGCGCCAGTCGTTGTCCTGCAGCTTGCCGCTGCGGAGCTTCTCGCTGCCCACCAGCGCTTCCGACGACAGCAGACGCATGACCAGCTGTTCCTTGCTCATTTCCAGCGAGAAAAAGGCAACTTTCTTTCCGGCATGGAGTGCCGCATGGCGCACAATGTTCAGTGCAAAGCTGGTTTTACCCATACCGGGACGAGCCGCCAGCAGAATCAGGTCCGTCTTGTTCAGACCGAAGATGACATCGTCGAGGTCCGAAATGCCGGTCGGCACCCGGAGATTTTCCGATCCGGGCTGGCTCAGCTTCTCGATGGTATCGTAGGCTTTCACCAGAATGCTCCGGATGTGTTCCAGACCACTGTTCCGGCCCGAACCCCGGATGGACATGATTTTTTCTTCTGCCGAGTCCATCAGCGATGCGGTATCGGACCCACCGGCCGATGCCTGTTCGACAATGTCCCGGGCAGTGGTGATCAGCGACCGGATATTGTATTTTTCCCGGACGATATTCGCATAGGTTTCTACGTTGGCAATACTGGGCACCAGATTCGCCAGCTGCAGCAGATACGTCTTGTCATTCAGTTCGTCGTAGTCTTTCTGCTCGCGAAGACGGTCCAGTACGGTTACAAAGTCAATCCGTTCGCCGGCCGTCAGCTTTTCCAGCATGATGGCATAAATCGTGCGGTGTTTTGCCAGATGAAAATAGTTGGGCGACGGCAGAATCTCCATCAGGTGATCGAGGCAGCCGGCATCCAGCAGTACCGCACCCAGCACGGACTGCTCCGCTTCCGGGCTGTACGGCAGACTGAGTCCGTCGTAACCGGAAGTCACGTTGATTTTCTTCTCCACAGCAGTTCCTCCGTTTCCGCAGGTACAGGCCGCACTTTATGCCTGTTCAGCAATTACAGCGCTGATTTTTGCGCTGATGCCGGTGTACAGCTTGACCTCGCAGTTGTAGGTGCCGAAGGCCTTGATGTCTGCATCCAGCACGATTTTGCGCTTATCTACATTGACGCCATAGGTCTTCTTCAGTTCCTCTGCGATTTCCTTGGCCGTCACGGAACCGAACAGGCGACCGCCCTTACCTGCTTTGGCAAACAGCTTCACCGACTTGCCGTTGATTTTATCGGCAGCGGTCTGTGCGTTTTTGCGCTCGGTTTCCTCCTTGTAACGGATGGATTCCTCATGGTTGCGCAGTTCATTCATTGCCTGCGCATTGGCTTCCCGTGCCAGCTTGCGGGGCAGCAGGAAATTGCGGCCATAACCCTCCGATACTTCAACCAGTTCGCCCTTCTTGCCGGAGCCCTTGACATCCTGCAGCAAAATTACTTTCATTTCAAAACAATCCTTTCTGTGTCAGCCATATACAGGCTGTGTCTATGTCTGTTGATTTCAGCCCGGTCTGGCCGGACCGTATTCCATCTGAATTCCATCAATTTCCGGCTGAAGTCCACGGTCTGCCAGAAATGCATCAATCGCTTCCTCCACCCGCTTCCGGGCTTCCTCCGGTGTAACACCGGGAATCTGCGCTCCGGCCATGGTCAGATGACCGCCGCCGCCGATTTTCTCCATAATCAGCTGCACGTTGATGCGCCCGAACGAGCGCGCAGAAATATTGATGCCGTTGCCAAACGGGAACATCACGAAGGATGCATCCACACCGCTGATATTCAGCAGTTCATCGGCCGCCTGCGCCGCAACCACACGAAAGTCCTTTCCGGATTCGGTGCCGACTGCCAATGCCATCCCCCGATGGATCTGTGCGTTGGCGATGAAGTCATACTTCTGCTTGTAGCTGTCGAAACTGCTGGCAAACAATCGCTTCGCCTCCACCGGGTCTGCACCGTTTTTCCGCAGCAATGCGGCGGCCTCAAAGGTACGCACACCGGTTTTCAGCACAAAGTTTTTGGTATCAAGCATGATACCGGACAACAATGCATCCGCTTCCAGCCGGTCCAGCGGTGCATTGGAAATGTAGTCGATGAGCTCTGTCACCATTTCCGAAGCGGACGATGCAAACGGCTCATGATAGAAAATCACCGCACGGCTGATGTAGTTGACCATTTTCCGGTGATGGTCAATGACCGCCACCTGTTTGCAAGCATCATACACTTCCCTGCTTTCCAGCATGCTGTCGGAATGGGTATCCACCACCACCAGTATGGACTGCGGTGTAATCATTTCCAGCGCATCCTTCGGGGAAATGAACAGATCCTCCCGGTCATCCGCCTCAAAGCAGCGCAGCAACGGCGTAGCCACGGTGGAATTCCGGTCGATCACGATGTATGCATCTCGTTTGAAGCACGTACGGGCAATATAGCTGACACCAACCGCAGCGCCCACGCTGTCCAGGTCGGAATTCCGGTGTCCCATAATGAACACCCGGTCTGCGCCTTCCAGCAGTGTAGACAATGCATTGGCGACCACCCGGGCCCGTACTTTGCTTCGCTTTTCCAGACCCTTGGACACACCGCCGAAAAACTGATACTCTGTTCCATTTTTGATGACAGCCTGATCACCGCCCCGGCCCAATGCCATGTCCAGCGACTGACCGGCCATTTCAAAACATTCCCGCAGATTGATGCCGCCACGGCCCACACCTACGGACAGCGTCACATTGACTTTGCTTTCCAGATGAATGGCGCGCACCTCATCCAGCAAATCAAACTTTCGTTCAATGGCACGATCCAGATGCTGACTTTCCCATACAATCTGATACCGTCCGGTACCCATGCGGCTGACATAACCGCCGACTTCTTTGACCCAGTTTTCGATTTTCATTTCCACATCGGCAGACACCTGCGACATTTCGCCCGGTTTGGCCATCTTGGAGATTTCCTCCAGATTATCCAGAACCACCAGTGCGCCCACCGGACGTGTACGCTGGTATTTTTCAACGGTACGTTTGAAATAGGTGTTGTCAATGAAGTACAGAATGTACTGGTATTCATTTTCGTATACTACCCGATTCCGGTACACCGTATACAATTTTTCGCCGATTTCCACATCCAGGCCGGTTTCCGGAATGTCCCGGATGGAATATCCGGAAAGGTATTCCGAGATGTTGGATCCCAGAAATGTCTCGTTGGTACTTACCGATGAAGCAAACAAGCCGTTGCACCACACCAGATCGTCATGTTCTCCGACCACAGCCACCGGCAGCGGATATCGGCTGAGTGTCTCCCGCTGTGCCGTAGAGAGCACCTTACCGGCAGATAATATGGTATTGCGTACATAGCGGCTGAAATACTGGTCACTGACGATGACTGCGGCCAGCGCAACGAGGATACAAAGTCCCTGAAAAATCAGTATGGTAGAGCTGCGGTTTGCCGCTGAAAAATAGCTTTGTACCGCCATTCCGCCGACCAATGCCAGCAAAATATATACAATGGGCGAATTGATCCATATTCGCTTTTTCACCTTATCTGCCTCCAGTTTGTTTGCGAGGTACTCAGACCTCCATCAGAATCGGCAGGATCATGGGATCCCGCTTGGTACGTTCAAAAATCAGCCGGCTGACCGCATCCTTGGTTTTCGCCTTCATGGTGCTCCAGTCATGGAAGTTCTCCTCCAGGCACTGGCGGATGGTATTGGATGCAGCTTCCCGGACATCGTTCATCAGCGACTCCGACTCGCGGACATACACAAATCCACGGGATACGATATCCGGACCGGATGCAATGCTGCCGCTCATCGCATCAATGGTACACACGATGACCAGCAGACCATCCTCAGCCAGATGCTTACGGTCACGCAGCACTACACTGCCCACGTCACCTACGCCCAGACCGTCTACCAGAATCCGTCCTGCAGGTACATCTTCCACCTGCTTCATGGAATCCGGTGTCAGCTCAAGTGTATTGCCGATATTGCCAATGAAAATATTCTCCTGCGGAATCCCCATACTTCTGGCAATTTCCGCACTTTTCTGCAGATGCTTCTGCTCGCCGTGTACCGGAATATAGTATTTCGGCTTCACCAGACCCATCAGAATCTTGGTTTCGCCCTGACATGCGTGACCGGATACATGGACTTCATACATGGATTCGTACACTACACGACAGCCCAGTTTCATCAGTCCGTTGATGACCTTGCCCACGGTCTTTTCATTGCCCGGAATGGGATTCGCCGAAATGATAATGAAGTCCCCGGGGCCAACTTCTACCCGGCGATGATCGCCGGAAGCCATTCTGGACAGCGCAGACATCGGTTCACCCTGGCTGCCGGTGGTAATCAGCACAACCTGCTCCTTATTGTATCGGTTCAGTGCATTGATGTCAATCAGCAGTCCCTCCGGCACGTGCAGATAGCCCAGCTCCATGGCCATCGTCATGACATTGATCATGCTCCGGCCGGACAGTGCCACCTTGCGTCCGTACTTCTCGGCGCAGTTAATGATCTGCTGTACGCGATGGATGTTGGATGCAAAGGTTGCGATGATGATCCGGTCCTTCTGTGCCCGCTGGAACAGCGTATCAAAGGAGCCGCCTACCGTACGCTCACTGGCCGTATAGCCCGGACGTTCGGAGTTGGTCGAGTCGGACATCAGCGCCAGTACACCTTTCCGGCCCAGTTCTGCAAAGCGTCCCAGGTCAATCATTTCGCCTTCAATGGGCGTGGTGTCGATTTTGAAGTCACCGGTCATGACGATGGTACCGGCCGGTGTATGAATACCGAAACCCACCGCATCCGGAATGGAGTGATTCACGTGAATAAATTCCACCTGAATGGTGCCAAAATTGACCATCTGACCGGCCCGGACCACATTCAGCTGACTGCGCTCCAGCAAACCATGCTCGCGCAGTTTATTCTCCACCAGTCCCAGTGTCAGCCGGGTACCGTACACCGGCACGTCCAGTTTCTTCAGCAGGTACGGCAGTGCGCCGATGTGGTCTTCGTGACCGTGCGTCAGTACGACGCCGCGGACTTTCTCATGGTTCTTTTCCAGATAGGTAAAGTCCGGAATCACCAGATCAATACCCGGCATTTCTTCACCGGGGAATGCCATACCGCAGTCCACCAGCACAATATCACTGTCTGTCTCATACATCGTGATATTCTTGCCGATTTCATTCAGACCGCCCAGAAAAGACACGCGCACCGAATTTTCCGGCTTCTGATTTTTTCCTGCCCGGCGGGCCAGTTCCGCCTTCATGGGGCTCTTACCGGCCAGTGCGGCTGCCAGCTTATTGTTTTTCGCAATTGCCGCCTCACGATTCTCGTTGGATTTGGACGGTTTCTTCCGGTTCCATCCATTCCGCTTCTTGTCTGTTGCCTGATTGTCCGTTGCTGCATTTACGTTTTCGTTTGCCACTTCAATACCTCCATAATTGTTTTTACCATTCCCGCACGATTGTTCCGACACGGTTTCCACTTATTTTCCCGAAAAATGGACACCCGATACCTGTTTTCCGAGAAACAATCCGATCTTTTCTCTTTTGCAGAAAGGGCCTGACTGCACCACCATTTTTCCGTGCGTGGCGGAGGCTCCTCTCAGCAAAAACCGGAACTGCGATGCGGTCGGTGATTGGCTGCGAAGATGATTTTGGTCCCCATACCCCGTCCTTATGCACCGGGCGCAAATGGGTATACCTAATTAGGATAATTGTACAACATATTTCCGCTCATGTCAAGCACAAAAGGCAGAGGGCTTGCGTCCTCTGCCTTTTTCGTCAAATTTTGCAAAATTCCAGTTTCTGTACAGATGCATCCAGTGCCACAGAGAATGCCATGCCCGAATCATCCAGCGGCTGTGCAGAACCGAAAACCATCCGGTACGGTTCCGGCAAAAGCAGACGTACCGTCTGCGGCACATCGGACGACAATTCCACTGAAATCGTTCCGGTCGTGCGGTTCCATGCAGCGGACACTTCTGCCCCACCCCGGCAACGGATCCCACGGAAACTGCCGGTGGTCCATGCAGACGGCAAGGCCGGAAGCAGATAAATATCCCCCGGAATGGAGAACAGCAGCATTTCCAGTACTGCCGCCGTAAAGCCGAAATTGGCATCAATCTGGAACGGCGGACGGTTTCCGTGTCCCCAGAACATCGTCACGCCCATACTGCGGCAGTCGTTGTGGTACGTAAACAAGTTGTTTCCGGTGCAGGCGCGGCAAAGCAGGTGCAGACAATCCAGTGCCCGGTCACCATCGCCCAGCCGGGCATAAATATTCGCCAGATGCGCCAGCGACCATCCAGTCTGTGCGCGAAGTCCGATGACCAGCCGCTTTTCTACTGCCGTGCGCAGCGATTCCATCCAGTGACTGTTCTTCGTCCGGGTGATTTCAAAGCCCGGGAACAGCGGATAAATGTGCGACACATGACGATGGTGGTAATTGTCCCCCAGACCGTCCCACAGCCATTCCGCAAATGCGCCGTCTTCGTTGATGCGATATTCCGGCAGCTTTTGCAGCATGATGCGATATTTTGCGATTTCTTCCGGACAAATGCCCAGCGTTTCGTACGCTTCACACAGGTTGGTCAGCACTTCCTTTGCAATCGCAACATCCATCACGGCATTGATGCAGACCATGTGCTTCTGAGACCGGTCTGCCAGCTGCGGTTCATTTTCCGGTGACAGCGACGGCGCAAATACATACCTACCGTCTGCACCCTCAAACAGGAAATCCTCGTAAAACAGTGCCGTCTCCTGCAGGAACGGAAGTGCTTTGGTTTTCAGGAAATCCCGGTCCCCGGTAAACAGCCAGTAGTCGTAGAATGCCTGTGCCAGCCAACCGGCCGCCGAAATCCACGAGCTCCAGCTGCTGGCACTGTATGCCAGACCGTGCGTTGTCTGCGCCAGCGGCACCATGATCCCCCGACAGCCGAATATTGCTTTCGCATTGGCGCGGTAATCGTCCATCATGGACAGATAGTAGTCAAACAGCGGCAGGATGCTTTCCCGGCAGTTGCCCGGCAGGGCTGCCCAGTAGTTCATCTGAATATTTTCATCGTTGTGGTAATCCGACTGCCATGCCGGTTTGTAATCGCCATTCCATACGCCCTGCAGGTTCGCCGGCCAGCCGCCGGGGCGGGACGACGAAATCAGCAGATAGCGCCCGAAGTCCGCCATGTGCTGCACCAGTTCCGGGGCCGGGTCATCATCCATGCAACCCAACAGCAGTTCATCCACGGTTTTGCCGGTAGTGTCCGCAATGTTCACACTGCAGCGGTCGTAGGCTTCCGTAAATACGGTTGTATGCCGTGCAAGCGATTCTTCATAGGTCGAAGCCAGCGCCCGCTCCACCCGGTCCACGGCACTCTGCTCGCCCTCATCCCCCATCCACAGGGCCACCGCCAGCAGTACCTCCTCTGTCGGGCGCAGGCGCAGTTCATTGTCCACGACACGCAGTTCGCCATCGGTTTTCGCGCACACGACGGCACCGAACGGCACGCCGTCCGGCGATGTGCCGCGGTAAATCAGGCGTCCGTTTTCATTGGACGCTTCGTATTCGTACGGCACACTGGCACCCTCCCGGACACCGGCTGCCCCCATGCTGGACAGTGCCTTTGCATTGTGGGCGCGCAGACGGATTTTGCCTGCAAAGCCGCCGTACATCCGGATCAGCGCAACCCGGTCCGCCATCGACACAAAGCCGCATCGACCACGCGGTGTGCCGTTTTCTGTCCACCGCACAAAAAATGTTCCTGTGCGGAAGTCCAAACCCCGGCGATAGCCCCGGTAAGCCTCCCGGGTAAAGGTTTCAATGTTTACTTCACAGAACGGAAGAAACCATGCCGGCCACGTCACCCCCTGAATGTGGCGTTGCTGGCATTCCTCAAAATATTTCGCACCGTCGGCATATTTGCCGTCCAGCAGCATCTGCCGGTACTGTGCCAGGTCTTCCGCCGGGATGTCACTCATCTCCGGGCGGTGGGTCTTGCCCCACAGGTGCTCGTGGTTGAATACCAGCAGTTCATCCTGTACATGACCGTAGACCAGCATGCCGTTTTCCCCGTTGCCCAGCGGCAGCGCATCCTGCCAGCGCAGTGCCGGCTGTTTCGATTGGTAACCCTTGTTCATTGCGTTTCACACTCTTTTCTTTTGGTTTGATCCATCATTGCTTCACCGTGATGAGAGAAAATCTGTTCCGCATATTGCCATCCTGCTGTTTTTTTGCTATAATATTCACATAGCATTATCAAAAAGAGAGAAGGCATGATTTCCATGAGACATGTTGAAATATTCACCGACGGTGCCTGCTCCGGCAATCCCGGTCCCGGCGGCTTCGGCGTCATCCTGCGGTTCGGCACCGCAGAAAAAGAATTGTCCGGCGGCGAGCCCTCCACGACCAACAATCGTATGGAGCTGATGGCCGCCATTACCGGACTGCGAGCCCTGAAAGAGCCTTGTTCCGTTACATTATACAGTGATTCCCAGTATGTTGTCAACGGAATTACCAAAGGTTGGGCAAAAAAGTGGAAAGCCAACGGCTGGCGGCGCAGCAACAAGGAGCCTGCACTGAACCCGGAGCTGTGGGACGAGCTGCTGACGCTGTGCGAACGTCATCAGGTCACGTTCCAGTGGGTACGCGGACACAATGGTCACGCAGAAAACGAACGGTGTGACCGTCTGGCCGTGGCCGGCGCCGAAGCCGCAAAAAATCGGAAATAAAACATTTCATACAACCAGAAACACAGAAAGGATGCGTGCTTATGAAACACAAAATCATTACCATCAGCCGTGAATTCGGCAGCGGCGGACGCTACATCGGCGAACTGGTCGCCAAGCGGCTGGATATCCCCTGCTACGACAAGGCACTGATTGACAAGGTGGCCAAGGAAACCGGTCTGGTGACGGATTTCGTGGCGGAGTATTCCGAACATGCACCCACCGGAGGCCGGCTGGCCTACGCTCTCGCCGGGCGCGGTGCCTCCGGCGAATCGCTGGAAGATTACATTTTCCGCATTCAGAGCAAGGTTATCCGGGAACTGGCAGCACAGGGTCCGTGTGTCATCATCGGCCGCAGTGCGGATTATGTATTGAAGGATGTCGACGTGCAGCTGCTGAACGTATTCGTGTACGGCGATGCGGAAGCCAAAAAGGAACGCATCGCCCAGCTGAATCTGTCTCCTGCCGTGGAACTGGACAAGCTGATGAAGGACACCGACAAAAAGCGCAGTGTCAACTACAATTACTACACCGGACAGACGTGGGGCGATCCGCTGAATTACGACGTGATGCTCAACAGCTCGTCGCTGGGTGCGGTGAAGTGTGCGGAAATCATCGCACAGATGTATTGAGTCATCCGCTGTACGTCCTGTTATAAAAACAAGGAGTAAATACAATGGAATTTCTTGCAGAATTTCTCATAGAGCTTTATATGGAGCTGATGTTTCTCATTGTTCCGGAAAAGTACATCAACGAAAAATTCCGGCCGGTTGCCATCGCCATTGCCCTTGCGGGACTGGTTGGCGTGATTGCGCTGATTCTCTGGGGATTTTCTCTGGTGGACCGTGGTCATAATTGGGGAGGTTTTCTCATTGCCGCCGGAATCTTCATTTCTCTGGCACAGATCATCGCCGGAATCCTGTTGTATAAAAAGAATCATTGACTGAACAAACAGGTACAGCAGATTCACCGCTGCACCTGTTTTGTGTGTAAAGAGTAAAGACCACAAGGAGGTCATGAACATGATTGATATTGACCGTTGGCAAATGCAATTTCTGGATACTTTGCAGGCGTATTTCGGAGCGCGTGTATGGTTT
>JAEIGA010012606.1_pt1 | contig 12833 bp, 10 predicted proteins | sample 9270691 | NCBI WGS metagenome assembly JAEIGA01 (sample SAMN17057246, study PRJNA624740) | gut metagenome | biome: biome; isolation source: fecal sample | host: Bos grunniens | place: China: Xizang | collected 2019 | reverse complement strand
CTATGTAACCGCAAAAAAGAAAGAAACAGGCATTATTGAACATAAAAAACGGCGAAACTATCAGCTTCTGTAAGAAAATATTTTTTAGAAATTTAAACAGCTTCTTATATACAATTTCTTTTTTTGCAACACAAGATACAACACCTACACATAATAGAATCACACTATCTTAGCCCGATATAATTACTAAACGAATGAGAGACATAAACGACTACAGAAAGACAAAAACAGCCTGTTACTTAGGTTTTGTAACACAAGCCATCGTAGCCAATTTCACTCCACTGCTATTTATGGCATTTCATCGCGAATACAAGATTCCGTTAGCGAGTATGGCACTAATCCCCGCTGTTTTTTATATCGTCCAGCTAATAACAGACCTATTGTGTGCCAAATTCAAAAACATCAACTACCGCAAGAGTATTATAGCCTCGGCTATAACAGCAGCAATAGGACTCATAGGCTTGGCATTTCTACCGGAGCTCTTCCACAATCCGATGATAGGTATTCTGATATGCGTCAGCATATATGCTGTTGGAAGCGGACTTATCGAGGTCCTATGCAGCCCCATCATAGAAGCTTGTCCTTTCCCCAACAAAGAGGGTATGATGAGCCTGCTTCATTCATTCTACTGTTGGGGAGCGGTAGGAGTAATCGTGGGGTCTACCATCTTCTTTACACTCTTCGGGCTCGAAAACTGGAGAATCCTAACTTGCCTATGGGCACTTATACCACTATATAATATCTTTAATTTCGCTACTTGCCCCATCGAGCCCATAGTCCAAGACTCCGAAGGATTGAGTATGAGTCAGTTGCTCAAGAACCGTATGTTCTGGATATTCATTATCCTTATGGTTGCCGCAGGAGCATCAGAGAGCACCATGGCGCAATGGACATCGGCCTTTGCCGAAGCCTCCCTGGGTGTCGACAAGGCAATAGGCGATTTGGCAGGACCTTGCGGCTTTGCTTTCTGTATGGGAATCAGCCGACTTTGGTATGGCAAAAAAGGACAAGACCTCGATTTATCATCATATATGATAGTCTCAGGAATTCTGTGCGTTGTCGCATACTTGACAGCATCATTGTCATCGGTTCCACTTATAAGTTTTGCAGGTTGTATGATTAGCGGCTTAGCAGTCGGCATTATGTGGCCCGGTTCAATAAGTATAACATCGGCCCGTATTCCGGGAGGAGGCACTGCACTTTTCGCACTGCTTGCTTTAGCAGGAGATTTGGGCGGAACATTAGGACCATCCCTTGTCGGATTTTGCACCGGAAGCGAGAGCGACATCCAAAGTGGTATTCTTGCAGCATCTATTTTCCCTATAATTCTTATAGTGAGCCTTATTCTCATCAGATACAGACGAGTTAAGGCAATAAAATAGTCTTTTTCATAAAAGACAAGAGGCTGTACCGCTATTGTGTACAGCCCTCATTAAGAGGCATAGTTTAAGTTATCACTTAATAAAAAAATGAGGCTGAATAATTTAGCAGCCTCATCAGATTGTAGCAGAATTTAACACCTCATTTTTGTTTATAATGCCACTACTCCACCACATCGGCAGTAACATTTCCATCGCGTCCGAAACCTATAAGCACCCTGCCACGACGTCCAATCTCTATTATTGAAACCCCCTCAGTAGCGCGGTCGACAACAAGCAAAGAGTTCTCCTCTTGAGAACGAACAACCTTTATTATAGAATCGGACACGACAGGATTACCCTCATACAGCAAGCTATCGTTAAGATAGAGGTCGTATTCCAAGCCATCGAACTGCTTCGAGAAAGAAATCTCATAGCCATCTTTTGGCTTTTCCTCATTTGAAACCTGAAAATCGATGACAAAATAGACAAAAAGCATCATCGATATTATAATCATCAAAAAGAACAAGACACTGCCAAAAAGAAATTTCATATTGGCATCCCTACCTCTATTATTACGCATAACTATAATCTTAATTTAAAAACCATTTCACACAGGGCACAGCCAAGCGCCCTTTCAAAACATCGCGAAGATATAAAAAAAGTATAAAAAAAAGAGAAGAAAACCGATAAAAAGAGTTCAAACATTTGGTCGGACAATATATTATTATTATTTTTGCACAAGAAATGATGATTGAGAGGGGCCGACAAGCCCCTCTTTTTCATACAATATATTCACACACAATATATCTTCTACAAAACAGCCTATGATTGACAAGCAAAGAGTCATTGAGCTAACACAAGAGTGGCTCGCCGACAAAGAGTATTTTATGGTAGACGTAACCATCAGTAAGGACGACAAAATAACCGTCGAGATTGACCACGCCGATGGGGTTTGGATTGAGGATTGCGCCGATCTCAGCCGTCATATCGAGTCGGGCCTCAGCCGCGAGACCGAGGACTACGAGCTCGAAGTTGGTTCGGCAGGCCTTGGACAGCCATTTAAAGTACTGCAACAGTATATCATTCACATAGGAAAAGAGGTCGAGGTACTTAGCAAAGCCGGTAAAAAATTCAAAGGCACACTACTAAGAGCCGACGAGCAAGAGTTTGTAATAGCCGTAAGCAAGAAAGAGAAGGTCGAGGGCAGCAAACGTCCCCGTATTGTCGAGGAAGAGACAACCTTTAGCTATGGCGATGTTAAATACACGAAATATATTATAAATTTCAAATAAAATGGCAAAGAAAGAAGAAACAGTAAGCCTTCTTGATACATTTCAAGAATTCAAAGAGTCGAAGAACATCGACCGTACAACAATGATAAGCGTGCTCGAAGAGAGTTTCCGCAAAGTATTGGTAAATATGTTTGGCACCGACGAGAACTATTCGGTAATCGTCAACCCCGACCGTGGCGACTTCGAGATACAGCGTCGTCGCACCGTTGTTGAGGACAAAGATGTTAAAGACAGCAATTTCGAGATTGGTCTTACCGAGGCACAGCTCATCGACGACACCTTTGAGGTTGGCGAAGAGGTGAGCGAGCTTGTAAACTTTGCCGAATTTGGACGTCGCGCCATCCTTAACCTTCGTCAGACACTCGCTTCAAAAATTTTGGAGCTCGAGAAAGATAGTCTCTACAACAAATACAGCGAGAAGGTCGGTACCATCGTAAGCGGCGAGGTTTATCAGATATGGAAGAAAGAGATACTTCTTCTTGACGACGAGGGCAACGAGCTCATTCTCCCCAAGAGCGAGCAGATTCCCTCGGACTTCTACCGCAAGGGCGACCACGTACGCGCAGTAGTAGCACGTGTAGATAACCAGAACAGCAACCCCAAGATTATCCTCAGCCGCACATCACCTATGTTCTTGCAGCGTCTCTTCGAGCTTGAGGTACCCGAAATTAACGACGGCCTCATAACAATAAAGAGAATTGCCCGCATCCCCGGCGAGCGCGCCAAGATTGCCGTAGAGACATACGACGAGCGCATCGACCCCGTAGGAGCTTGTGTCGGTGTAAAAGGTTCACGTATTCACGGCATCGTACGCGAGTTGCGCAACGAGAACATCGACGTAATAAACTACACATCAAATATAGAGCTGTTTATCAAGCGCGCCCTCAGTCCTGCAAAGGTATTCACCATCTCACTTGACGAGGAGAAGCAGACAGCCGATGTTTATTTGAAACCCGAAGAGGTATCACTCGCAATCGGTAAGAACGGACTTAACATCAAGCTCGCAAGTATGCTCACTGAGTACACAATTGATGTATACCGCGAAATTGAGGAGAACACCCAGGAGGACGACATCTACCTCGATGAGTTTACCGACGAAATTGACGAGTGGATTATCAGCGCTATAAAGAAACTTGGTTACGACACAGCAAAAGCAGTTCTGAATGTTCCTCGTGAGGTACTTATTGAGAAGGCCGACCTTGAGGAAGACACTGTAGACCACGTTCTTAGCGTTCTAAGAGCCGAGTTCGAGGATGAGCAAGAGGCCAACGATTAAGAAACTGTTTAAATTTCCATAAAACATTATTATTGAAGTTGTTGAATAATTTGCAATTTATACCAAAGAGTAAGACGACAAAAATTTAAACAGCTTCTATTTAAAAAAGTAAATAATGAAGATTAGACTAAATAAAGTACAAGAAGAACTTAACATAGGACTCAACACCATAGTAGAGTTCCTACAAAAGAAGGGCATCGACATTAAGGAAGATCCTAATGCCGTTGTACCCGAAAAGGGTTACCTTCTGTTGAGAGAAGCATTCAGCACCGACAAAGACGCGCGCTTAGAGTCGGATAAGTTCACAAAGGAGCGCCAGAACAAAGACAAGACAAAGCCTGCTACCGCAACCGAGGCAAAGCCCGCTGTGAGTGCACCATTGTCCAAGGAAGAGCCCAAAGAGGAGCCCACTCCTGCACCCGCAGCCAAGGAAGAGGCAAAGCCCGTTATCAAAGTAATGGGAAGCATCGACCTTGAGGAACTTAAGCGCAAGCAGCAAGCTGCAAAGAACGAGAAGCACAATAAGAAAAAGCAGAACTCACCTGCACCGGCTGCAAAGAAGGAGGAGAAACCTGTTGAACAGGCAGCACCCGCACCCGTCGTAAAGAAAGAGGAGAAGCCTGCCGAACAACCTGCGCCCACCCCTATTGTAAAAGAGGAGAAACCCGCAAAGCAAGAGGAGAAACAGGCACCGGCAAGCCTTACACAAGTAGACGATATTAAGCCCACATTCAATGTAGTAGGCAAGATAGACCTCTCGGCAATAAATCAGTCGACACGTCCCAAGAAAAAGAGTAAAGAGGAGAAGCGTAAGGAGCGCGAAGAGAAAGAGCGCCAGCGCGAAGAGCAGCGTAAGCAGCAGAAAGAGGCACAGAAGAACGCCAACAACGGTCAGGGTTCCGACAAGAAGAAGAAACGCGCCCGTATAGGCAACCAGCGTGTCAATATCGACAACGTACAGGGCAACGAGCCTCAGCAGCAACAGCAAGACTGGTCGGGTAACCGCAATAAGAACAGAAGCGAGAACCCCTCACAGGGCAGCCGCAAAGACCGCGACAACAAGCACAAACGCTTCGACAAATCCGAGGTAAACGACGAGGATGTATCAAAACAGATAAAGGAGACACTCGAGCGTCTCACAAGTCGCGGAAAGACAAAATCGTCAAAATACCGCAAAGACAAGCGCGAGCTCGCAGCCGAGCGTCAGCAGCAGGCAGCAATGGACGAGATGGAGCAGAGCAAGGTACTTAAAATTACCGAGTTTGTTACCGCCAACGAGCTTGCAAGCATGATGAACATATCGGTGACACAGGTTATCGCAACCTGTATGAGCATTGGAATGATGGTATCAATCAACCAGCGCCTCGACGCCGAGACCATCAACCTTGTTGCCGAGGAGTTTGGCTTTACAACAGAGTACGTAAGTGCCGAGGTTGCCAATGCCATAGAGGAGGAGAAAGACTCGGAGGAGGATTTGCTGCCCCGCGCCCCCATCATCACTGTGATGGGTCACGTAGACCACGGTAAGACCTCACTACTCGACTACATCCGCAAATCAAATGTCATTGCAGGCGAGGCCGGAGGTATTACACAGCACATTGGTGCTTACAACGTGAAGATGGAGAATGGCAAACACATCACATTCCTCGATACTCCCGGTCACGAGGCATTTACCGCAATGCGTGCTCGTGGAGCCAAGATTACAGATATTGCGATTATCATTATTGCAGCCGATGACAATGTGATGCCCCAGACCAAAGAGGCCATCAACCACGCAACAGCAGCCGGTGTACCCATCGTATTTGCCATTAACAAGGTTGACAAGCCTTCAGCCGACCCCAACCGCATCAAGGAAGAGCTTGCACAGTTGAATATGCTCGTCGAGGAGTGGGGAGGTAAATACCAGTCACAGGAGATTTCGGCCAAGCAAGGTATGGGTGTCGAGCAACTTATGGAGAAGGTTCTTCTCGAAGCCGAGATGCTCGACCTCAAGGCCAAACCCAACCGCAAGGCAACAGGTTCTGTAATCGAGTCGACACTTGACAAGGGTCGCGGATACGTTGCCACAGTGATGGTTCAGAACGGTACAATGCGCGTAGGTGACATTGTAGTTGCCGGAACCCAATGGGGTAAGGTAAAAGCTATCTTCAACGAGCGTAACCAGCGCATCAAAGAGGTGCATCCTGCCGAGCCCGCACTTATCCTTGGACTTAACGGTGCCCCCGCAGCCGGTGACGTATTCAACGTTGTAGACAGCGAGCGCGAGGCACGTGAGATTACAAGTAAGCGCGAGCAGCTACAGCGCGAGCAGGGTCTGCGTACACAGAAGATGCTTACCCTTGACGAGGTTGGTCGCCGCATCGCCCTTGGTAACTTCCAGACACTCAACATCATTGTCAAGGGTGACGTGGACGGTTCTATCGAGGCACTTAGCGACTCACTCATAAAGCTATCTACCGAGACAATACAGATAAATGTCATCCACAAAGCAGTGGGACAAATCTCGGAGAGCGACGTCAGCCTTGCAGCGGCATCCGATGCCATCATTGTCGGCTTCCAGGTACGTCCTTCGGTAATGGCACGCAAGGTAGCCGAGAACGAGGGTGTAGACATACGTCTCTACTCTATCATCTACGATGCTATTGAGGAGGTAAAGGCCGCTATGGAGGGTATGCTTGCACCTATCGTAAAGGAGGAGATTACTGCTACCATAGAGGTACGCGAGACATTCCACATAAGCAAGGTAGGTACAGTAGCAGGATGTATGGTTCGCGAAGGAAAGGTAAAACGTACCGACCGCGCCCGCCTCATCCGCGACGGTATTGTAATACACACCGGAAATCTTGCAGCCTTGAAACGTTTCAAGGAGGATGTTCGCGAGGTAGGTACCAACTACGAGTGCGGTATCAGCCTTGTATCACAGGACGATATTAAAGTTGGCGACATCATCGAGACATTCGTTGAAGTCGAGGTAAAGCAAAAGCTCTAAAAAGCATAAAAGGGGAAGGGTGTTGTTCAGTGACAGCACCCCACCCCAATATATAAAGTTACCAGCAAAAAGAAAAGACACCTTTAAAAACACGATTATATGAATAGTCTGGACATTATACTATTAGTAGCAATGGTAATAGGATTTGCCATTGGATATTTCAAAGGGCTTATCAGCCAGTTATCATTTGGTGTAGGTATTATACTGGGACTTTTTCAAGCAGTTATATTTTACAAAGCAGCAGGCGCACGCATAGAATCGCTAACCGGTTGGGATAGTATTATATGCAGCATCATTGCATTCGTAAGTATAATAGTATTGGTATTGCTTGTTGTAAAAATTATAGGATGGCTGCTCCAGATACTTCTTGACGCCATAAAGCTTGGATTCATAGACAAGATTCTCGGTGGCATCTTCAGTTGTGTCATATCGATGATGCTCATTGTTGGAGCAGCAAATGCCTCACACGCCCTCTCACTGGAAATAGGCGCACTCGACAAAACAACACAAGAGAACTCTACGTTATACAAATATGTGCAGGATGCAACCTTTTCGCTTATTGGAGAGATGAAAAAGTGATAGATGAAAAAGAAAAGCAATAACATATTCCGCAAAATAGCCGACAAGGCCTACGAGTATGGCTTTGTCAGCAATATTAAGACCGAAATAATTGATAAAGGACTAAACGAAGAGGTCATAAAGGTCATATCAAACAAGAAGAACGAACCCGAGTGGATGCTTGAGTTCCGTCTACAAGCCTATCGCTACTGGCTCACTCTTGAGACACCACAATGGGCCCATCTTGATATTCCCCCAATCGATTATCAGGCAATTTCTTATTATGCCGACCCTACAAAGAAGAGTAAAGAGAAGCAGAACAAAGAGATTGACCCCGAGTTGATGAAGACATTCGAGAAGCTTGGTATTCCCCTTGAGGAGCGCCTTGCATTAAGCGGTACCGCTGTAGATGCAGTAATGGACTCTGTTTCGGTAAAAACAACATTTAAGGAGGAGCTAAAGGAAAAAGGTATCATCTTCTGCTCAATGAGTGAGGCCATACAGGAGTACCCCGACCTTGTCCGCAAATATCTTGGTTCGGTTGTAAACTACCGCGATAATTTCTTCGCTGCACTCAACAGCGCAGTATTCAGCGACGGTTCATTTGTTTACATCCCCGCAGGAGTACGCTGCCCGATGGAACTATCGACCTATTTCCGCATTAACGCAGCCAACACAGGACAGTTCGAGCGTACCCTCATTGTAGCCGACGACAACAGCTATGTCTCGTACCTCGAAGGTTGTACCGCACCTATGCGCGACGAGAATCAGCTTCACGCCGCCATCGTCGAGATTGTTGTATGCGAAAATGCCGAGGTAAAATACAGCACCGTACAGAACTGGTACCCCGGCGATGCCGAAGGAAAAGGCGGTGTCTATAATTTCGTTACAAAACGTGGCGACTGCCGAGGCAACAACAGCAAGTTATCGTGGACACAAGTAGAGACAGGCTCGGCAATAACCTGGAAATACCCCAGCTGCATACTGCGTGGCGACAATTCGCAAGGCGAGTTCTACTCGGTAGCCGTAACAAACAACTACCAGCAAGCCGACACAGGAACAAAGATGATTCATTTGGGACGCAACACCCGCAGTACAATCATTAGCAAAGGAATATCGGCCGGAAAGAGCCAAAACTCGTATCGTGGTCTTGTCCGCGTGAGCAAGAATGCCGACGGAGCACGCAACTACAGCCAATGCGACTCACTATTGCTTGGCGACAAGTGCGGTGCCCACACATTCCCCTATATGGACATACACAACGAGAATGCAGTGATAGAGCACGAAGCCACAACATCAAAAATATCGGAAGACCAGCTCTTCTACTGCAATCAGCGAGGCATAGGCACCGAAGAGGCAATAGGCCTCATCGTCAACGGCTATGCCAAAGAGGTACTCAACAAGCTACCTATGGAGTTTGCCATCGAGGCACAGAAACTTTTGAGTGTATCACTCGAAGGTGCCGTAGGTTAATAAAAAAAGGAAAGAGACAATGGAAAACCTTATAGAAATAAAAAATCTTCACGCCACGATAGATGGCAAAGAGATACTCAAAGGAATAAACCTCACCGTAAAGCCCGGCGAAGTACACGCCATAATGGGCCCCAACGGTTCGGGAAAGAGCACCCTGAGCAATGTGCTTGTAGGACACCCTGCTTACACCGTAACCGAGGGCGAGATTATATATAAAGGAACAAACCTATTGGCACTGAGCCCCGAGGAGCGCAGCCACGCAGGAATATTCCTATCATTCCAATACCCCGTAGAGATTTCGGGCGTTAGTATGACCAATTTTATGCGTGCAGCCATCAATGCCAAACGCGAAGCACTTGGCGAACCCGCAATGAGCGCAGGCGACTTTCTCAAGCTGATGCGCGAGAAACGTGCCCTTGTCAACCTCGACAGCAAACTGGCCAACCGCTCGGTAAACGAGGGATTCAGCGGCGGCGAGAAGAAACGTAACGAGATATTCCAGATGGCGATGCTTGAACCCACACTGAGCATCCTCGACGAGACCGACTCGGGCCTCGACATCGATGCCTTGCGCATTGTAGCCGAAGGAGTTAACAAGCTAAAGCGTCCCGACACCTCGACACTCGTCATCACACACTATCAACGACTGCTCGACTACATAAAGCCCGATATTGTACACGTATTGTATAACGGACGAATTGTAAAGACAGCAGGTCCCGAGCTCGCCCTTGAACTTGAGGAGCGCGGATATGACTGGATTAAGAATCCCCAATAAAAGAATGATGAGCTACGAGAAAGAATATATCGATATTTTCGACAGCAACCGCCAACTCATTGAGGCCCCCTGCGCCCCACTGCTCAACAAAGAACGCAGTAAGTCATTCGAGCAGTTCAAGAGCACAGGATTCCCCAAAGAGAGCGATGAGGAGTACCGACACACAGCCGTTGGAAAACTTTTTGCTACCGACTATGGAATGAACCTCGGTCGTGTCGAAATGCAGAGCAACCCCGGTGAGTTGTTCAGTTGCGACGTTCCCAATCTGAGGACACGACAGGAGTATATCCTCAACGACAGCTACTGTGAACCCACAGATGGGAAAAGCACCCTACCCGACGGAGTGCTTCTTGGCAGCCTCAACAAGTTTGCCCAAAGCCACAGCACCCTTCTTGAGCCATATTACAATAAATTGGCAAAGGATGGCGACAGCATAGCACAGTTCAACACCGCATTTGTACAGGATGGAATGTTACTCTATATTCCCCGTAACACCGAACTGAGCGAGCCCATACAGCTGGTAACACTGCTACGTTCAAATATAGAGATGCTTAGCAACCGACGCCTGCTCATTATACTCGAGGAGAATGCAAAAGCCAATCTGCTCGTATGCGACCACTCGTCTAACGAAAAGGCCACCCTCTCGACACAGGTTACCGAGATATTTCTGCGCCCCGGCGCAAGCCTCAACCTTGTCGAGATTGAGGAGACAGCAGGCAGCAACAGCCGTCTGAGCCACCTTTTTGTAGAGCAAGAGAGCAATAGTATCTTTACACACAGCAACGTAACACTCACCAACGGTTTCACACGCAACAACACCAAGGTGACACTGGCAGGCTGCGGCGCCGAAGCACACCTCAACGGCCTTGCCATCTGTGACAAAAAGCAACATACCGACAACCACACACTTGTCGACCACAAGGTGGGACACTGCAACAGCAGCGAGCTATACAAATATATCCTCGATGAGGAGTCGACAGGAGTATTTGCAGGTAAGATGCTCATACGTTCCAACGCACAGCACACCACTTCGCAGCAGACCAACCGCAACCTGTGTCTCACAAAGTGCTCACGTATGTATGCACAGCCACAGCTCGAGATTTACGCCGACGATGTAAAGTGCAGCCACGGTTCAACAGTTGGACAGCTCGACGAGAGCGCGCTTTTCTATATGCAGCAACGCGGTATTCCCAAGGATGAAGCCCGTCACCTGCTTATGTTTGCCTTTGCCGGCGAAGTGATAGACAATATAACCATTGAGGCACTGCGTGACCGCCTACACCTTCTTGTCGAGAAGCGTTTCCGCGGCGAGCTTAATCGCTGCAAAGGCTGCGCACTGTGCAAGCAATAAAACAGTAAGATGTTCGACCCAAACGAAATACGCGAGCAGTTTCCCATACTCGCCACACAGGTATACGGTAAACCCCTTGTCTATTTAGACAATGCCGCAACCACACAGAAGCCTCGCTGCGTCATTGACGCAATAAGCGAGGCCTACTGCACAATAAATGCCAACGTACACCGAGGCGTACACCACTTATCGCAAGTAGCCACCGAGCAGTTCGAAGAGGCACGATGCACAGTGCAGAGATTTATTAATGCCCCTCACAGCCGACAAGTGATATTCACCCGAGGCACCACCGAGAGCATAAACCTTGTAGCATCGTCACTTGGCAACAGCTACCTAAAAGAGGGCGACCAGGTGATAATATCCACTATGGAGCACCATAGCAATATTGTCCCCTGGCAACTGCTTCGCGACCGCATTGGAATAGAACTGAAAGTCATTCCACTGCTCGACGATGCAACACTCGACATCGAGTCCTATAAAAAACTTTTTAACGAACGCACCCGCTTTGTCAGCCTCACCCATGTCTCGAACGTACTTGGATGCACCAACCCCATAAAAGAGTGCATCGACATTGCACACAGCAACGGAGTACCCATACTCATCGATGGAGCACAAAGCACCCCACATATAAAGGTAGACGTGCAGGCCCTTGATGCCGATTTCTTTGTGTTCAGCGGACATAAGGTGTATGCCCCCACAGGAATAGGAGTGCTATATGGCAAAGAGAAGTGGTTAGATAAGATGGTTCCCTACCACGGTGGCGGCGAGATGATACAAACAGTACGTTTCGAAAAGACCACCTATAACGAACTACCTTATAAGTTCGAGGCCGGAACCCCCGACTACGTCGGTGCCATAGCATTGGGAAAAGCCCTTGAATTTGTGCAGCAGATAGGAATAGAGAATATCGCCAGTCACGAGCATATGCTCACACAATACACCCTTGAGCGCTTTGCCGAGATTGATAATATGCGCATCATAGGAAAGCCCGACGGCTCGGCAGTATCGTTCCTCGTTGGCGACATTCATCCCGCCGACCTCGGTACCCTGCTCGACCGCTTGGGAATAGCAATACGCACAGGACACCACTGCGCACAACCGCTTATCGACCACTTGGGAATACCCGGAACCGTACGAGCCTCATTTGCACTATATAATACCCGCGACGAAGTAGACACCCTTGTCGAAGGAATAAAACGAGTGGCACGAATGTTTGCCTGATACCCCGAAAAAAGAAGAGAGATGTTAAAACCATATATGCTCGCAGGGAGAGTAGAAGCAGGATGCGACGAAGCCGGTCGCGGATGCCTCGCAGGTGATGTCTATGCAGCAGCTGTAATCCTACCCGAGGGGTTCGACAACGAGTTACTGAACGACTCGAAACAGTTGAGCGAGACACAGCGCTACCATCTGCGCGAGATTATCGAGCGCGAAGCCACCGCGTGGGCCGTCGGCATTGTAACAGCAAAGGAGATAGACCGCATAAACATTCTGCGAGCATCAATCCTTGCTATGCACCGTGCAGTAGAACAGTTGAAAGTACGTCCACAGCACCTGCTAATCGACGGCAATAAATTCAATCCCTACCCCGGGATAACACACACCACAGTTGTAAAGGGCGATGCCACCTATATGAGCATAGCCGCCGCCTCGATTCTTGCAAAGACCTACCGCGACGACTATATGCAACGCCTTGCCGAAGAGTATCCACAGTACGATTGGAGCAGCAACAAAGGCTACCCCACTGCAAAGCATCGT
>JAEIGA010012605.1_pt1 | contig 12833 bp, 9 predicted proteins | sample 9270691 | NCBI WGS metagenome assembly JAEIGA01 (sample SAMN17057246, study PRJNA624740) | gut metagenome | biome: biome; isolation source: fecal sample | host: Bos grunniens | place: China: Xizang | collected 2019 | reverse complement strand
ATACGCAAACACCATTGAAAAACGGTTAAATGACGCATGGTGTACAATGAAAAGTGTTTTAGCGGATAATGCAGAAGTCTTAGCACTTGCGCAAAGGCATAATGCTAACTATATTCTTATTGATGACCAATACGAAATCAAGATTGATTTATAACGACAAATTCCAATTTGTCGAGCAGAACAGCGTTGAATGTTGGTGTAATTTTGGTGCAACACTTTATAGGGCGATACTCACGATATTCACGATATCGCACGAAATCACACGATAAAGCTACGAATTCACACGATATTCACGATATCAAACGGTACTCTCAAAACTCGAAGAGATAACTCCCGAATGGTGGATTAAATAAATCATTTAAGAACTCTACAACGGGTAGAATTTTCAAAACTCAACCAACGGTATGTTGATATCCCCACTAAGATAAGCTATACTGATAACGAAAGGAGGCTTATATGAATCAGATTAAAATAGGCAAATTCATAGCCGAGCGCAGAAGGGCTGCAGGCCTTACTCAAATGCAGCTGGCAGAAAAGTTAAGCTTAACAGACAGGGCAATATCAAAATGGGAAACCGGAAGAGCTTTGCCGGATTCTTCTATTATGCTTGAGCTCTGTGACATTCTCGGAATCAGTGTAAATGAATTATTAAATGGGGAGAAAATCAGTATGGAAAACGAAAACAAACAAAAGGAACAGCTTCTTTTGGACATGGCGAGAGAGGTACAGCAAAAGAATAAAGTAATTTGGACTTCTATGTGGGCAATCATGACTGTGTGTTTTATAGCACTAATCGGAGGCCTTTTTATAGCCGCATTTTTAATACCCGAGGGAGTATGGCAGCTTGTCGCTATTCTCGGTATTTGCGTTGTATTTTTAATTCCTTGCTTCTATGCTTTGAAGCTTGAGGTAAGCGTGGGCGCTTACAAGTGCAAGAATTGCGGTCACGAGATTGTTCCAACATACAAAGAGGCTTTGACGGCTATGCATTTCGGAACTACACGTTACTTAAAGTGCCCTGAATGCAACAAACGCTCTTGGTGCAAAAAGGTTTTGAAGAAATAACATAAGTTATCGGAACGAAAGTTACAAGTTATTCTACAAAATAGATATCGGTTCCATTCAGGCATAAATGAGGGGTATTGCAAAAAACACAGTACCCCTCTTACAGTATTAAATATATTTTGGAGAAATTAAGGTCAAAACCTGTGTTTCTCCATTTTTTATTATAATTTTTATTTCTTTTCTGCCCCCTCTTTAATTGTACTTTTGTACGATTATTACTCGACAACCGATAACTCTTTACTTCGATACATAACTAACACCATATTTTTTCCTTTTTTCTTAGCATAATCTATTGTATATTTTGTACCTTTCGATTTACCATCCCACACAACAAGAACAGTGTCCGCTAAATCTACCATAACCGTGTTTCTTTTTAATGGCGCAGACTTTCCGTATTTTTGATAATCAGGGCGCAATATCAATTTGGAAATCCTTTTTGAATCAGCGTATTTTTCCGCCAACGAATCTACGCCATTCGCTCCACCTGATATAATCAATGTTACGCCTTTTGGTATATATTCAAACAATTCAATATTGTCAATACTGCGTGAGCCCGCAATCAATAGTTTCATTTTTAGTATTCCCTTTCCATTTTCACTATATGTCGCTTTATAATTCTTATATGTGATATAAGGTTTTCTATATTTTATCATATAATATTCGGTTTGTAAATGGTTTATAATAAAGAAAAAGAAAAGGGGGCAAAAAAAATGTTAGATAGCCAGTATAAGATGAATCTCATAAAGATAGGCTTGAAAATCGGTTATTACAGAAAGCTCAGCGGTATGACTCAAGAGGAATTAGCTGAAGCGTGCGAGCTTTCCGCCGGGTATATCTCGCAGCTTGAGGGTCCCAACAGTTATTTTTGCCCATCTTTAAAAACACTTTTTATTATAGCAGAGGTGCTTCATATACCTGCATACAAGCTTTTAGATATAGAGGACTGATAAATCGGTCCTCTTTTTTTCTTTTTTAACTATTATTCTTGATTTTGTAATACTCTTATGGTAAAATATTATAAACGTTAAAAATTATCGCTATCAGGGAGAGAAAAATGAAGGGTGTTTTCCTTTTTTGTACCAAGCTCACGGTATATCTTATAGAGCTTCCGCTTATGCTCCTTTTATGGGTTGTGTTACAGTATAATCACTTTTCGGAGGAGCTTTTAAAATTTTATCCGCTTATAGTTGCTTTATGCCTGTTTATGCTTTTCGTTCTCGTTTATTTCTTCCGCGCTATAACGGTAAGCAACGAGGAGATAAGGTATCACGGGCTGTTCTCTTCCCGCGACAGAGCGCTTATAAGCAAGGACAAGACTCTTATTCTCACAATACGACCCTTAAAAAGGCTTGACCTTGAGCTTTGGGGAAACGACGGCACGCCCGCCTTTGACTGGCAGACCCCCGAGGAGGCTGCGGAGGGTGAGGATTTAAGGCAATTTTCGGGTCACGCTATCGGTGGGCGAGGCTCTGTGAAGAAAATACTCAAGTATTTCGATATGCCAGAGGAGCTGCTTGAGGAAGCAGTAACAAACGAGGGCTTTAGCTACGAGGACGAGTTTATCACAGTTACAAACAAGGTGAGAAACGAGTGCTTTGACGTTATTATAAAATTCAATAAGACTATAATTTAACTCACCCCACCTTAAAAGCAAAGCGAGGTACTGAAACAGTACCTCGCTTTGCTTTTCTTAAAAATAACAATTCTGAATTATGAGATAGCAAATCCGCATTATGAATTGTGCATTATGAATTACAATTCGCTTTTTTCCGCTTTTGAAACTGCGCTTATATCGTAAGGCGTTGTCTGATATACGAAATAGTTAAGCCAGTTTGAGAAGAGGAGATTTGCATGAGCCCTCCAGCTTACTATTGGCGCCTTACTTGCGTCGTCGCCCGGGAAATAGTTTTCGGGGATTTTTATCGGTTTTCCTTGAGATAAATCTCTCAAATACTCGCCCTTCAGGGTATCGGCGTCGTATTCGCTATGCCCCGTTATAAACACCTGCTTTCCCTTTGGGCTCATAACCGCATAAACGCCCGCCCTCTCGGAGGATGCGAGAATCTTAAGCTCGGGGATGGCGGCTATATCCTCACGCTTTACCGTGGTATGCCTTGACTGAGGCACCATAAAGCTGTCGTCAAAGCCACGGAAAAGTATGGACCTTTTGTAATCAACCTCGTGGCGGAATACACCGAACAGCTTTTCGGAAAGACCGTATTTCTTTACTCCGTAATGGTAATAAAGCCCTGCTTGCGCTCCCCAGCATATATGGAGGGTGCTGTGAACGTGAGTTTTTGACCACTCCATAATTTCAGTAAGCTCGTCCCAATACTCAACTTCTTCAAATTCCATATGCTCAACGGGGGCGCCTGTTATGATAAAGCCATCGTAGTTGTTATTCTTAACCTCGTCGAAGGTTTTATAGAATGATATAAGATGCTCTTCCGCTATATTCTTTGATTTATGACTCTTTGTGTGGATAAGCTCAAGTTCCACCTGTAAGGACGTGTTTCCGAGAAGGCGTGAAAACTGAGTTTCGGTTTCTATCTTCTTCGGCATAAGGTTTAAAAGAAGTATCTTCAAGGGACGGATATCCTGGGTAAGCGCTCTGGTTTCCGTCATAACGAAAATATTTTCGTCACTCAGGGTTTTTACCGCAGGAAGGTCGTTTGGTATTTTAATTGGCATAATCGGGACCGCCTTAAATAGTTTCAAGCGCTTGATTTATATCATTTATCAAGTCGCGATAGTTTTCAATTCCGCAGGAGAAGCGAACTAAATCCGAGGACACGCCTGCGGCGAGAAGCTCCTCGTCGTTCATTTGCCTGTGGGTTGCGCTTGCCGGGTGCAGGCAGCAGGAGCGCGCGTCGGCAACGTGAGTTTCTATTGCGGCAATTTTAAGAGCTTTCATAAATTTCTCTGCTGCCGCTCTTCCACCCTTTACTCCAAAGCTTACTACACCGCAGGTACCGTTTGGCATATATTTCTGCGTTAAGGAATAGTATTTATTCGTTTTAAGACCGGGATAGTTTACCCAGGCGATTTTTTCGTGAGCTTCAAGAAATTCCGCTACCTTCTGCGCATTGAGGCAATGCCTTTCCATGCGCACGTGAAGCGATTCAAGACCGAGGTTAAGAAGATATGCGCTCTGAGGGGACTGACAGCAACCGAAGTCACGCATAAGCTGAGCTGTCGCTTTGTATATAAACGCCCCTTCCTTGCCGAATTTTTCTGCATAGGTTATTCCGTGATAGCTGTCGTCGGGGGTGCAAAGACCGGGGAATTTATCCTTGTGCGCCATCCAGTCAAAGTTGCCCGAATCTACTATGCATCCGCCTACGGCAGAGCCGTGACCGTCCATATACTTGGTGGTGGAATGTGTTACTATATCTGCGCCGAATTCAATGGGGCGACAGTTAACGGGGGTTGCAAAGGTATTGTCGATAATGAGAGGAACACCATGAGCGTGAGCTGCTTTAGCGAATCTTTCTATATCCAGGACGGTAAGAGCGGGGTTGGCTATCGTTTCACCGAACACAGCCTTGGTATTCGGGCGGAAAGCCGCATTAAGCTCCTCGTCTGAGCAATCGGGATCAACGAAGGTGAACTCAATTCCCATCTTTTTCATAGTTACGGCAAAGAGATTATACGTACCTCCGTAAACCGCAGAGCTTGATACAACGTGGTCACCGCAGCTTGCTATATTGAACACAGAGAAGAAGGAGGCTGCCTGTCCCGAGGAGAGGAGCATTGCGGCGCTTCCCCCTTCAAGCTCACAGATTTTGGCAGCAACCGTATCACAGGTGGGATTCTGAAGACGTGAATAGAAATATCCTGATGCTTCAAGGTCGAACAGCTTTCCCATATCCTCGCTTGTCGCATATTTATACGTAGTGCTTTGAATAATCGGAACCTGGCGAGGCTCGCCGTTCCCCGGAGTATATCCACCCTGAACGCATTTCGTTTCTATAGAGTGATTGTTTTTCATTTTACCTTCCTCTTTTCGGAATATATTTTTCACCTTGGATTTATATAAAAATGTTATCCATTAGATTTTATCACAGAACAGACTCGGTGTCAACCGGATTTGTGTTCAAAAATTTATACAAAAAACACCCTTCTTCGGCTTTTTTCTGAAAGAAAGGTGTTTTTTTGCAGATTTTACGAAAATTACTTTTTAAAACTACCTATACTGCCCTATCAATTTTCCTTGATTTCAGGGAATTTTTCAGCAAGAAGCTCGAATATGTAATCAGCCGTTGTTTCAGCTCCGTAATTATCGGCATTCTTCTTTGCATTCTCTTGCAGGGGAATAAGACTATCGGGATTAGCAATGAAATCCTCTACCATATCGGCTGCCTTCGATGGGTCAAAGCATTTAACAGCGCAACCAATATCCTCTACGTAATATCTTCCGATAATTTCCTCAATCTCTGTGGCGTGATTGGTTATGACGGAGGGAACACCGAAGAAGGTAGGCTCGGCAATTATGTTTCCGCTCTTGCCCATAAACAAATCCGATGCCGCTATAAACTCAAGTATTCTCGTTGTGAAGCCTTGAGGTACAAGCTCGGTATTCTCGCCTACCTTAAGACTCTTAAGATAGCTATAAAGCTCTTCATTCTTGCCACAGACGGGAACCAACGTTACAGGCAAGTCACGCTTTACGATTTCCTCGCAGATAGCCTGAGTTTTACCTATGCCGTAACCGCCCTCGGCTAAGGTTATTGTAAATTTATTCGGGTTAAGACCTAAGTTTTCCCTATTGACACCTTTATCCCTTGAAACCTGATACGCTTCATTTCTTATGCAGAAGGGTACCAGCTTTAAATTCTTCTCATTATATTTGCGATACTTTTTCATTGCCGCATCATACCCTGATTTCATTGAAATCATAGTGAGGTCGGAATTGTATGCAAAGAGTGGGTTTATATGAGAGTCGGGAACGTACTGAACGGTTATGGGCTTGTGCTTCGCCTTATTTGCGTAAAAATTGGTTGCCCAGTGAGTGCTGACTACCATATCCGCTCCAAGCTCCTCCATATATTTAATTCCCGGTTTTACAGAACCTATGGAAAGCCAATGCATCATTGCGTACATTGAAAGATGCGTTCCAAAGAATTTCATAGCATTCGTCGTCATATATCCGTATTTCGGAGAACGATTCTGCTTTTTAACCTGCTCTGCCATAACCTCTTCAAGCTTTATAAGCTTGGGGTTTCCGCTATCCTTAAAGAAGCTGGAACGAATTATATTGACCCGCTCGCCATACTTCTTCTCAAAAGCATCAGCTATTGAATTCATAGGCATTATATGCCCCATACCAGCCTCGGCGTATGGGAACAGGACTGTTGGCTTTTTCATAAATACCTGTCCTTTCCGATTTGAGCGCATTATTTGATATTACTTGATTCGTCTTAATTATCAAGCACCCTAAATCATACCTTTATTTTATCACAAATTTAATATTTTGCAATAGTTTTCTTCCGTTTTAGGTAATTTAGCAGCGGTTTTTATCTTTTTTTACAAAAATTGTTGACATTTGTACATTAAAATTATATAATTATATTACATTTGTTTAATAAAATAGGAATCTTTTGGTATGATGAATGTTAAAAAAATTAACAAGACCGATTTGAGAATTACAAAAACCATAGGAAAACTGCGTCAGGCGTTCTCTTCAATGATGGCAGATATGCCCTTTGACCAGATAACCGTTTTTGACCTATGTGAAAAGGCGGGGATAAGAAGGGCGACCTTTTATAAGCATTTCAAGGACAAGTACGACTTTTTATCCTTTATAGTTTCGCTTATACAAGAGGACATCGTAAAAAAAATTGAGAGCCTTGATAATATAAACACCCCTCTTGATTTTTACACCAGATACATCACGGAGATACTTAACTATCTTAACGGTATCGGCGAAATAGTATCCAACATCTTAAACAGCCCTCTTTTCCCCGAAATGCTTAATATCATTATATACAGAACCTTCCGTTCTCTATGCAAGGACCTGTATGATGACGAGAGCCGTGGCTTGAAGTTACCTGCCGAGCTTGGAGTTACCGCAGGATTTATAAACGGCGGAATTTCACATATTATAGTTAATTTTCTTCGTTATAAAAACACCACCGAGGCAGAGCTTATCTCCGACATAAGAGCTATTCTCGGAAAAATTCTGAATTAAAGACGGTTAATAAAAACAGGAGTGGAAAATTTTCCACTCCTGTTTTTTTGTTTGATGTTCAAAACCGACGGATAAATCAGCCTGCTGCCGCTACGCCTGCCTTGGTACCCCAGTAAATCATAGCACCGGACTTATTGATAACCCAATCGGTATCCTCTTCGTCTTTATCGTCCTCTGCGTACTCTTTTACCTTATCCCAAGCATCTGTTGCTGCATCAGCATCCTCAAAGTAAATAACGGTAACGTGCTCTACCTTATCGTCATTCTCCTTGTCAACCTTGGTACCGGAAATTACAGTATCTAAGTCCTTAACGCCTGCTAACGTAAGAATGCCGGGAATAACGTACTTGTCTTCTGCTGCAGTGTATTCGTTGCTTTTAAGAGCCTCAAGAGCCTTATCGGGATCTGCGTTAGGTCCGCCGCAGGATGCAAGAGTAAACATACAGCCTACGAGAAGAACACAGGTCAAAAGTACGGAAATGATTTTTTTCATTTTTAATACCTCTTTTCTTAAAAATTTCAAACCCAGAAGTCGTTTTCTTGGCTTGTGCTGCTTCTATTATAACACAGTTTTTTTATTTTGTCACCACTTTTTGAATTTTTTTATAAAATTATTGGAATATTTTTCGCAAAAAAACCTATAAAAAGCGGCTGCCCAAGTGGACAGCCGCTTCGCACTTTACTCACGCTTGAGTAAAGAATTCAGATTATTTGTACTGCTTAACAGCTCCGCCTGCAAGAGTTATCATTTTAACTGCCTGCAAGGAGAATTTGTCTGCTTCTACAGTGAGGCACTTTGTCATAGTACCCTTTGCAAGTACCTTAAGTCTGCCTGCATTGCGATTTACAAGCCTCATAGCCTTAAGCTTATCAAGGGTTACCACGTCTCCGTTTTCGAAATTCTCGCAGAGCGTTTCAATGTTGATTTCCACCATCTTTCCGCTTCTTGCAACATTTATCTTTTCGATATGCTCAGTGGCTGACTTATCGTCTACGAGAGCATCAGCCTCCTCTGCGGTGGTCTGAACTACTGCTTCGTGATAAACGTTTTCTACGGGGATTTCTACCTCGGCGGAAGCTTCCTCGATTGGAGCTTCCTCGATTGGTGCTTCCTCGACGGGAGCTTCTTCGATTGGAGCTTCTTCGATTGGAGCTTCCTCGATGGGTGCTTCCTCGGCAGGAGCTTCACTTGTATTCTTGGCAAGGATTTCGTTTACGTCCGCCTCGACAAATGCTGCGGCATCCTCTGCCTTTACGCCCTTAGGAAGAATTATCTTAATAAGTCCGCGTGCTGCAAGTGCGCTGTTAGGCTCGTAAGGCATGCGGTAATCCTCGTTCTGCTCTACTCCCTTAACTATTCCAAGGGTTGCCATAAGAGCATCTATAAGCTCTATTGCATACTTAAGCGCTCTTGCGCTTCTTACCTTGAGAAGCATAGGAAGCTTATCAAACTTAGGATCATCGGATACGTCTGTGAAGTGGTACTTTGTTGCGCTGTATTCCGTAGGAGCAAGTGCAAGGTTTATAGTAAGAGTCTTGCCCTTGATATTGATTCTTGCGCACTGTACTCTGCCCTTATTGAAGTTCTCGTAATTCCAGCTAGTCTTAGCCTTAACGCCATTATAGGAGAGAAGGTGATTCTTAAGAGCTGTGTAATAATCCTGAATCTCGCCCTCGGACTGAATAAGTCTTGAGGTAAAGGAGCTTCTGTATCTTATCATTACCGCATCGTCACCGAAGGGCGCTGCTGCGTCGGAGGTGATAATGGGAGCTATGGGAGCGGGTGCTTCCTCTGCGGGAGCCTCTTCTACAGGCGCTTCCTCTACAGGAGTTTCCTCTACAGGTGCTTCCTCAACAGAAGCTTCCTCTGCGGGTGCTTCTTCCACTACTGCTTCAGGTACGTTTTCCGTGGCCTCTGTGCTGCGGAAGGACTCGAGAAGCTGGCTTACGTCTGCCTCGTGAAGAACTGTTACGTCCTCAAGCTTAACGCCTGCGGGAAGTATCATCTTCACAAGCTTACGCTCTGCAAGAGCGCTGTTAGGCTCGTAAGGCATATGGTAGTCTACCTCGGGAATCTCGCCCTGAGCAATACCAAGCTTAGCCATTACAGCATCTATAAGCTCTAATGTGTACTTGAGGGATCTGTCGCTCTTAACCTTCATCTGCATAGGAATCTCTGCAAACTTAGAGTCGGAGGACATATCCTGGAAGTGATATTTGTTTACGTTGTATTCAGCAGGATCAAGCGCAAGGTTTACAAGGATTGCTTTACCCTTAACGTTGACTCTTACGCACTGCACTCTACCCTTATTGAAGTTCTCGTAGTTCCAGCTGGACTTAGCCTTAATACCCTTGAAGGAAAGGATATAATTCTTAAGAGTGGTGTAGTAATCCTGGATAGGAGCTTCAGCCTGAATAAGTCTTGACGTGAAGGAGCTTCTGTAACGAACTGCTATTTCCTCGCCACCGACAATCACCTTGTCACCCTCTGTGATAATCACAGGCATTACGGGAGCTGCCTCTGCGGGTGCTTCTTCGACAGGCGCTTCTTCGACAGGTGCTTCTTCAGCAGGTGCTTCTTCAGCGGGTGCTTCTTCAACAGGTGCTTCTTCGGCAGGTGCTTCTTCAGCAGGTGCTTCTTCAGCGGGTGCTTCTTCAACAGGTGCTTCTTCGGCAGGTGCTTCTTCAGCAGGTGCCTCTTCAGCAGGTGCTTCTTCAGCGGGTGCTTCTTCAGCGATAGTTTCTTCTGCGCTTCCGTCGGGCTTGTTATCGGGCTCGGGCTCTGCCGTAGGCTCTGTGCCGTCACCTTCATTCTTGCCACCGCGGCGCTTAATAAGAATTATCACAAGGACAATTATTACTATTACGAGAAGGATTATCGCAATGATTAAGAAGATCCACCAGGGGATATCGGTTTCAGGAGCATCGTCAACTGCGATTACTGCGTAAACCGAGAAGTGGTTGGTTTCAAATTCCATATAGTTACCGTCACGAACGGACTCCATTACAGTAAGAGCGCCGTCATCGGCTATATGAACCACAATCAGATGTTCTTTTGCACGAAGGTCTTTGGGAATAAGAAGACGAACCGTGAAGGAGTTGCCTACCTCGTTATGTACGGCTCCGCCCTTTACAAAGTGCATATCGTATGCAGCTCCGAGGGTAGCTTCCTTTCCTTCTCCAACCGCATCGGAGAAATCAAAGTCCGCATAATCTTCACTCTTATCCTCTACCGAGAAGGTAACGTCACCCGCTATGGGATTTTTGCTTTCCATATCAACGATAACGTTGCCATCCTTATCTACGTAGGAGAAGTCTTTATTATCTGGAGCATCATCCCCGCCCTCTGCGTTGGGGTCAACAATGGTAAGGGTTGCGCTCATAGAGGAAATCGCGTTATAGTTCACGTAATCTCCGCTGAAGATAGCCGCCATGGAGTAGACGCCGGGCTCGATGCGTGAAGCACTGTATGCTACGGTTACGCCATCGGGGAGCTTACCTTCTATAACAATAAAGTGCGCTTTGCCGTCGTATTTTACGGTTTTATCCTTGAAGGATACACCGCTCATATCGTAGGTAGCCTTATCGATAGACCATTCAAGGTCTCCGGGCTGGAATCCAGCAAGCTTGTAGATAGCTCTGTCATACTTAAGCGCATAAGAAGCTACGTACTCACCTGCCAGAGTGTATTCGTTGTTAAAGTAGTTGACCGTTACAAATTCGGGAATGTTTTTAAGAGTTACGGTATATTTCTGACCGCTGTATACAAAGGCGCCGGGAGTGTAATCCCAAGCCATCTCGCCGATGTAAATCGAAATTTTCTCGATTCTCCATTCAAGAGTACCGGAACCTTCGCCAACAAGATAGTAATTATCTTCGTCATAGTTAAGCACGTAGCTTGCTGTGTAATAAGCTCCGTCTTCGTTTGGCATAATTGCGGTGTTACCCTGATAGGTCACAGACGTGATAAGGGGCGAAATAGTAGACGCTTTAAGAACTACTGTCTTCTCGCTACCGTTGTATACGTAATCTGCGGGGTTATAATCCCACACAAGAGCTGTAACGTCTATTTTTGCCTTATTTATGGACCAGGGGAGATTGCCAACGGGGGTTCCAACAATCTCATAGTTATCGGCATTATAAACAAGCTCGTAGCTTGCGGTGTAATCACCGGCAGATGTAAATTCGTTATCGGTATAGTTAGCACTGAAGCCGGTCGGCATACCTGTAAGCTCAACTCTATGCGCATTACCGTTATAGGTAAACTCACCGGGAGTGTAATCCCATGCGATAACCGACGCATCAATTTGCAGCTTTGCTATCTTAACGCTGATAACACGGCTATCGAAATAAGTAACCTTACTACCCTCGGTAACCATAACACGGCAGAAATACTCGCCGCTGTCAGCGCCCGAAGATACGGTGAAGGATTTTTCGTCTGTTACGAACACGGTCTTTGAGCCGACTATCTTATACCAAAGGGTTTCTACGGTATAAGCAGCGCCCTCTACGTAAGGATTATAGGCATATTCAACGGACACTGTATGCTCTTTACCAGGCGCATACACGTCGTCTATATCCTCACTGCCCTCTACGGTAAGCAGACCCTCTACGTAATCGTATACGGGGGTAAGCTCTACGTCACACGAAGGCATCTTAGTGTATTTGTTGCCGGAAGCATCGGCCCAGGCTACGATATCCTTACCGTTATGCTCTCTCTTGTTTGCAAAGAAGAACAGGTCTGCGCCCTCGGGAAGGAATCCGTCTGCGATAATCTCGGTGTCACTGAGCTTTACAATCGCACGGCTGAAGGAGGACATTTTCAAGGTTACGCTTGCCTTGACGTCTATGGAGGGCTTCTCAAACCAAGCCGCAATAAGCGCTCCGTATTTTTCGCTGATAGAGGAAACTGCGGTTTCAAGATTTACGATACGGTCAACGTTAACGAAAAATTCTCCGCTACCCTTGTAGATATCCTTAAGAGCCTTTTCACCTGCGCTGTCGGGAAGAATGTCAAATACCTTGAGTATCAGCTCCTTCGCCTTATCGTAGATATCACGGGACTCCTTAATTTTGTTTACTATCTCGCCGTTAGTAAGCCCCTTGAAGCGTTCTATGCTTGCGAAGGGCTCCTTATCAAGAAGAGGCTGGAAATCTATTGCCTCGCATACCTCAACTACCTCCTCGAAGGTAAGAGCGGTCACGAGAGCTTCAAGATTATCAACGTTTCCGCTAAGGGCGCTGATTATCTTTCTCTTGATTGTATCGGAGATTTCATTGGAAGAAAGAGCCTTCTCGATAACTCTCGAAACACCCTCGGGAACCTTCACCTCAACGGTATACGCACCAAACTGGTCAACGCTGTATGTAAGGTATCTCGATACAATTTCGGCAGCCCTTCTGACATCCTCGCAGTCACCGAGGAAGCCTATTGTAAGGTCGAAATCTATCTCACCGAACGCCATCGTTACGAGAACGCTGTAATCAAGAACCATCTCCTCGTTGGTGAAATCCTTAACCTCGGCAAGATTGGGAAGGTTGTTTATAAGGTGCATAACCTCGTCGTTTACAAAAACGT
>JAEIGA010012604.1_pt1 | contig 12835 bp, 10 predicted proteins | sample 9270691 | NCBI WGS metagenome assembly JAEIGA01 (sample SAMN17057246, study PRJNA624740) | gut metagenome | biome: biome; isolation source: fecal sample | host: Bos grunniens | place: China: Xizang | collected 2019 | reverse complement strand
GCCGGTAAGTGGGTTGACGTTAACCCTGGTATCTGTTCTTCATACATCTACTCTCTCAAGCCAGGCGACAAGATCACAATGTCTGGTCCTTACGGTGAGTTCTTCCTTCCAAAGGACCTCCCTGCAGACCAGGAGCTCATCTTCGTCGGTGGTGGTGCCGGTATGGCTCCTATGCGTAGCCACATCATGCACCTCTTCCATACTGAGAAGACAAACCGCAAGGTCAACTTCTTCTATGGAGCACGTGCACTCAAGGAGGCATTCTACCTTGATGACTACCACGCAATCGAGAAGGAATTCCCTAATTTCAAGTTCAACCTTGCACTTGACAGACCGGATCCAGAGGCTGATGCAGCAGGTGTACCTTACGTAGCCGGCTTCGTTCACAACGTGATGTTCGAGACTTATCTCAAGCAGCACGAGGCTCCGGAGGATGCCCTCTACCTCATGTGCGGACCTCCTATGATGGTCGGTGCGGTAGTCAACCTCCTCGACTCGCTCGGAGTTCCACCAGAAAATATCCTCTACGATAATTTCGGTGCATAATACAAGAAAAGAGACTGGCTTACAATACAGCCAGTCTCTTTATTTTCATAGCTTTGACATTCCCCAATCGAAGACAAGATCTATGTTGGGACAAGGAACATTATGTTCGTGGGCGAGATCCCTTATATAGCGGAGTCCGTATGGAAAATCTTCAGTGAAATAACGGCTTCCGTAGTCCGGGATCCATCCTGCATCCGTCTGAATCATAGGAGAGGTTATGCCCTTGAAACCTTGTATCGATGAAAGCTTTCTTGCCAAAGATACGGCATCTGAGCTTTCGTAGTATTCCAATATAGGAGGAAGATATCCCTCCGTAACAGGCAGTATAGTCAGGAGGTTGAAGAATTCCTCGTCCATCCTTATCAGCATCTCCGCGGCCTCAACAGTCCACTCTTCATAAAAATTGATCATACGCGGGTAAACACGACCCTCATTCTCACCACCGAACATTGTGTATAATCTGGAAGTATGCAGAAGAGGATTGCTATTGGTAAGGCTCGCCTCATAGTGATTCTTCAACAGATGTACAGGGCGTTCGAACCAGTCTGCCACAAGAGCTGCAAAGGCCGTTTTTTCCTGTTCTGATACACCTTCTATGGCAATCTGGTAGCAGGGCTTATATCCGAGAAGATTGGCAGAATGGCCATATCGCGCGACACGGCTGATGAAAGGAACACGCTGAAATCCCCATAACGGCTGATCGGACGGAAGGATCTTCATCGCCTCAAAGAAGAATCCGGTAGAAGAGAAGACACTTCCTATATACGCATCCTTTCTTATATGCGGGCATATTCTTTCAAGCTCAGGAGCAATCATAAATCCCGGATAACAGAACAGAACGACATCAGCTTCAGGAAGTACTTCCTCAGGGTTGCTTGAAACTTTTGACAAACATCCTTGAAGAATGCCGTCCTGAGGTGTGCAGAGCGATATGGAGGAGCCCCACTGTTCTGGTCTACCCGTCAGGATATTTACCTTGGCTTTAGACTTGGATGACAGCCAGCCGGCTATTACGTGTCCTAAGGATCCGCCTCCGCAAATGCAAATTGTCTTCATATCAGATCTGCTTTAAGGCATTGACAAGTCGGATATTGTCTGCATTGTTGCGGACAGCAAGCCTTATGAAGTTTCTTCCGCCAAAACCTTTCTTTGTGCTGCAGTCCTTGATCAGAATATTATGCTTTTCAAGCAAGGTTACGGCCAGATCATGTGAATCGTATGGAGGTAGAACCTCGCAAAGCAGGAAATTTGCTTCGCTATGATATATCTTCAGGTATGGCACATTGCTGAGGTCATCGAAGAAACGTTTCCTTTCAGCACGGAATCTTCGTGCAGCCTTATGATAATCAGCCTCGTGCTTGGTATATATCTGCATAAAGAACTCTGCGAATGAATTGAGGTTCCATATCGACACATCCTTCTTTATCCCGGCAATCAGATCCCTGTCTGCAGATGCCATTATTCCAAGACGCAGTCCCGGAACACCGAATGACTTGGATATGCTCTTTACAACGATCATCTGGGGATACCTTTCCAGTATAGCGTCTGAAAGCAATGTATTTCCTGGAAATTCGTCGGCAAAGTCAACGAATGATTCATCCACGACAAGACGGATTCCTGACTCGCTGGCCCAGTCCGCAAGACGCAGGAGATCCTTGAATGGAATATAATTTCCAGAAGGATTATCAGGATTGATGATCAGGAGATTTTCCACCTTATGTTCAGAGAAATAAGCAATCACATCATCCGCAGTATAATGAAAGTCATCTGACTCAGAAATATAGATTTCCAGATCTTCCGGAGTTCTCCGGTTAGGATATTCCTCAAAGGTAGGAAATATTGTCCCGAGACGGCCAGGAAGCCTTTCCATCAGAGCCTTGATCAGCTCAGCAGCTCCATTTCCCGGCACAATATGCTCTTTCCGTACGCCAAAACACTTTCCGGCTATCAGCGAATTCACATACATTCCTGACGGATATTCTGTAAGAAGCGTATCGAAATTAGCCCTCATCTCATCCTTCAGACGAGGAGAAGGGAAATATGGATTGACCAGATAGCAGTAATCCAGCATATCAGGAAAACGCCAATAACCTCCGAATCTTCTCATATACTGAGACAGACGGTCCGAATCCGATGCAAAAAGAGCCTCCGCGATATCCAGATCCTGAGCATCATCAATCTCATACCATTTCTCATCAGAGATGGGAAGAGCCTTCAGTTCGGAATTGTCAAGCATACAGATTACCCTCAGAACCTGCTCATAATACTCATTATTACCCAAGGCAGAGCAGTATGCATCCAGGAAAGGAATATATTTATGGACAAGGAAATCCTTGCTGAACTTGTATATATTGACAGTCTTGTAATAATGTTCGACATCAGAATACTTGAATGCATTCTTGGTGATGAAATTGACTATGTTACAGTCATCATCGATCCTGACCATAGTACCGTCCATCCATGTACGATACTTAGCCACAAGAGCAAGATTCGGGTACTGATCATCAAGCAGCAGAGGGAACATCCTGTCGTCGAAGATCAGGTCTGACTCGATAAGCAATGTATCATCCTCCTGAAGTTTGTCCTTGGTCAGTGCGAGAGAATATATATTGTTGGTCTTGTCATATATAGGATTGCGGACATATTCAATGTTGATCACATCCGAATATCTGTCTCCGATGTGTTCTATCAGCTTGTCGCCCTGATAACCTACGACAATGATCACCCTTTTGAGATCAAGTCCGGACAATTGTCTCAGAAGCCTGTCGATCAAGGTGACACCATTCACCTTCACCATACATTTGGTGTTGTCCTTCGTATATTCTCCAAGCCGCTTTCCCATTCCAGCGGCCAAAATAACTGCCTGCATATATTATAGATGCTGTTTAAATTAACTTTTAAATTTGCGGCACAGAAAGACATATACCTTCAATATAAGCTGCGCCGGGATCGGGATATCCCCTCCTGCAATGAATCTGGCGTCATTTATCCTTCCCGCAAGATAAGGATACCGGCCAAACAGTCCGAAGCCATAAATCAAAGAATACCATCCAGCCCTGTAGATTATATCATCATATATAGGTGCTATCGGATCCTGCTCCAGAGACCTGGCCGAATAGTGTTCATATAAAGAAAGGAAGTTCATCACAGCCTCGTGGCGCCGTCCGGTTCTTTTCTGTCTGGTTATCGCCTGCGGATTATCCTTCCTGTAGTGATACAATGCCTCTCGGAGATGGACAAGACTTGAAGAAGACCCTACCAGCTGGGACATCAGAAAAGTATCCTCGGCATATGAGTATTCCGGGAAAATCACATCATTATCATCATAAAGGCTCTTCTTCACACACTTGTTCCAAACGCATCCGAATGCCTTGTGATTGTACATATTGCGGACATAGACCTGCCTGTCCGTATAGTCAGACTCAACCTTCAGCTTGGTTCTGCCTTCATATTCCTTGTAGAAGTCGAAATAGATCACATCCGCATCAGTAGCTGCTGCGCATACGGCAATCTTCCGCACAGCATCCGGCTCTATCCAGTCATCCGAATCAATGTGCCACACATAGTCTCCGTTCACATATTCCATTCCTGCCTTGCGGGCAGATGGAAGGCCTCCGTTTTCCTTATTGACAATGACTATCCTTTCGCGAAGATGACTGAAATGTGCATCAATCAGCCCCTCCAGAATATCCACAGACCTGTCCTTCGTACCGTCATTCACGAAAATGAACTGAATATAAGGATACGACTGCTCCAATACAGACACGGCGAAGCGTTCGATGTATCTTTCTACTCCATAAATGGGAGCCACCAGGGATATGGTCAGGTTACTGCTCATTTCTCAAATCGCGATTTCACCGGGAATTTCATTTCAAAAGCCTCGATCATAGCCTTTCTGAGCTCTTGATAACGATCCTCCTTGAGATGGACGTCATTGACGCACATTATCTTCCTTGTCGGATTCATTATGAAACCTGCAAGGCTTTCTGCCGAGGCAAGTGCCACAGAGTAATGTCTGTTTGATATCTTTTCAGGGATTATTCTGCCCTTATAATACTGATAATCAAGGAATAGATATTGATTGAGATTATCCGCTGTCCTGGTCCTCGTCAACGAACCGAGTATGTCGTCTTCAAGTAAAGAGTATAGCTTCTCACATTCGCTGCGGAACATTGGCGTGCATGTATGCTGAGGCCTTACAAAACAGCAGGAAGACTTCATACCCAGAGCCTTGCGGGCTGCACGGTCAGAATTGCGGCATATATGCTTGTACATTCCTGAAGCAATGAAATGCCTGCTGAAACCCAGCACTCCCTTTCCGTCCCTGAAGAAATCCGTCGGCTCACATTTGTCCAGAGGATAGAGGTCATCATTGAAGTAAAGATATTCCTCATCAAGTCCATCTATCCTGTGCAGATGCATCTCTATCGGATTGCAATTGAAGGTAGGCAGATGGTCTACGGGAATTATATCCTTATGAAGCACAATCTTCAGATTCTCAGTATCCGCCCACTGCGGCACCTGCGAAGGATGAGAAACCACAAGATATACATTCCTTATGAAAGGCATATTCACCTCAATTCCTCTGAGAAGATATTTCAGTGTACCCCAATCACGGAAACGCTTTTCCATCACGGGTACATTCGTATATTTTTCATAGTCCTTCTTCCAGACAGGATCGTTCCCGTCAACGTATGTTATGACAATATCCATCAGTTATTCTCCGTTCCAAATATTTCTTCCCTGTATTCCCTGCAATGTATAGCCTTGCTGATGCTCTCTGCTGACGGAAGTTTCCTCCAGTCCCCGTACAGACGCGTGAGATATGCGTCAGCATCCTTCGGTACTGGGAGCAGCGCTCCTTCGAAAGAAGCCTCGGTCAGAGGCAGAATATCCTCTATATGGAAAGTAGCTCTTGCAAAACCAGTTCCGAGAGAATAATGATATTCACCTTTCGGATTGATCTTCCCTACTGCCCTGAAAAAAGGGAAAAGAATCTTATGATTGACGAAATTCACAGCCTTGGTGACCGCAAGCCTTGTCCTAGCATTCTTGAATGAGGTACTGAACTTATGACCTATCTTGTAAAAGAAGCGAGCCATCTGAGCGGCCATATAACTGGTCTTCTCTATGGTAAATATGTCAATGCTCATACCTTTCCAGCGGTAGTAGGCATAGCGGGGGTCCTTCATGTCATACTCTCCTTTGCGGGAGCGGAACTTGCCATAGACATATATATACTCCGGATCTGTCTTCATCGAATGAAGAACATATTCCTCGTCCCCCGACTCGGCGAGAACCTGCTCAAGTCTGGCATAATCTTCCGGAAACATCACTATATCTACATCATCGTCCCAGGGAATGAATCCCTGGTGACGCATAGCGCCGAGCAATGTTCCGGAACAAAGCCACCAGCGTATGCCGTTAGCCTCGCATATCCCAGCCAATGCTTTGAGCATACGGAAGAGCTCCATCTGGTCACGGCGCAATGCAGATCCCTCAGGATTGCATCTTGAAAAGTCTATTTTCGGTCTGTCATTCACCATCTGCCTCAGAATTTCCCTATTCTGCATACCCTGCCTTTCATCAGAGGATATGCCACTATACAATCTGTCAAATATATGATTTTTCCGCAAATAATCATATAGCTGAAGGATGAACGGTGAGGATTTCCTGCCAAAAGAACATAAAAAGAATTTAAGGTCACATAAAAAAAGTTCAAAAAGGATAAAAAAGAGAAAAATAACGTTTTTCTTTTTTAGGTTCTGCCTATAGTTCCAGAGCCGTAAGATAGATTTGCCTTCAAAAAAAATGGCAAAATGGAAGGCAGCAATCACCCTCATGTTCATCTGTACAAGCATCTCCGGGCAGAATGCAGGCAGAATCGGAGCCGATCTGTCAGCAACGGCAGGCAACGGGAACATCAGAATAATAATAAGTCATGCGTTCTCCTCTCACTGGTCATCGGAAGCTTCCGCGTCATTCCGTATCATCAACGATCTTTCAGAAAACCATTTCTTTTCAGAGGAAGGATATTCACAATGGGAGATTGCCTTCCGATATTGGCCGGAGAGATGCCACAAGGGAGCATCAATTTCGATCGGAGCTGTGCACGGAGGATCCGGGCAGAATACAGATATGAAGATAGGAGCGGGATATTCCATCCCCATAACGAAGCATCTTGACCTTGACATCGGATTCGGGCTCAGACTTATGGACAGCATCCGGATCCAGGAAGTACAGTTCAGGGACATAAGGATTGAAATATATTACAGATTCTAAGAAACAGTTTCCGATATGATGAACAAATCAACAGAACATTGCCGGGAGTATCTCTATTCAGTCATCTCAGTCTTTTCAAAAACGATTCCGCCTTTTCTGGGCATTTTCACCTTGTTGAATCTTCTCCCGGCATTCTTATACGGATGCAGTGCTCCGGAACAACTGCAAGACGCTCCAGAAAGCATCGAGATGACCGTTGACCTTACCAGAAGCCCTGGAAGCATCGAAGATCTGGACATCTTCGTATTCAGAGACGACAAGCTTCAGAAGCTTGATTGTTATCAGAAGGTCCCTGACCCGGACATCTGGAACAGGAAGGTCATATCAAGCTATGGAGAACGTTTCATTGCCGTATGCGCCAACAGTCGTAAAGGAATTATGGAATGGACTGAAATTTCCTCATTCCCCTCACTGCAAGGGCTCCGTATGTCGCTGGAGGACGACAGCATTGAATGTCCTTTCATGAGCGGAATAAAGGAAGTTTACCCCAGGCAGGAAGGTCAGCGCATCAATCTGCAGCTCAGCCCTATTTCCAGCATAATCAGGCTGCAGAGCATCAGCTGTGATTTCACCGGAAGGCCATACTCAGGTGAGAAGTTGACCGATGTGAAAGTTTATCTGACCAATGTCAATGCAGAATGCGGAATCTTCGATGAAAAGGGGATATTACCTTCAAGGCTTATCAATGCGGGCAGATTGTGCGAGGAGGATATGGAGATATTGCCCGATCCTTCCATCCTTTACAGAGAATTGTCTGAAGTCGTAGGACAACAGATAATATATCCGAGGATCTGCCTGCTCTGTTACCCGAACAACTCTGTCACCGAAAGTCCAGGAACGCCATTCACGAGGCTAGTCATCGAAGGAAAGGTTTGCGGGCAGACATATTACTGGCCCATAGACATCAACAGGGAAAACAAAGGAGAGGGAGTTGGCAGGAACGAGAGCTACATATATGACATCCGCATCACGAGAAAAGGTACCTTGGATCCCGATATTCCAGCAAGACCTGAAGATATTGAAATAGTTTATAAGATAGAGCAATGGGAAGAGAGAGAAAATTACAAAGTCATATTCTGAGCGTCGGCATCATGATTTCAGTCATCGGTGCATACGGATGCAGTGCGTTGGAAAACAGGTCCGCAGATGTAACGATCAGCTTCCACAGCACTTCTCCAGAAACAAGATCCGTCTTTCCGGATGAAGACCTTATCACGGACATCAGCCTTATGATCTTTGACGAAAACGGCTATGCCGAAGACTGCCTGTGGCTGGCAAACGGTTCAAGAAGCTGCACCTCTCGTCTGGTATTGGACAAGCATTATAAGCTGTGTGCCTGCGCCAATTTCGGCTATCACATATATGCAGCCCACATCGACGAACTTCACGAGATCAAATATTATCTGGCATATCCGGACGAATACAGGGAAGGTATCCCCATGTATGCTGAAGAAGAGATAATGGTTACAGGAGATGAGGCGATTGAAATAGGGCTGCGCAGACTTATGTCCAAGATCAGCCTGAGTATGGACAGAAGCAGACTTGACGACGACGTAGAAATGAAGGTAAGGGCGGTGAAGATCGGCAATTGTCCCAGATCGGTCACACCATTCAGGGAAAGCCGTACCTTGAGCGCAGATGACAGCTTTCCGACAGGTTTCTCATTGGATGAATTTCAGACTGCCGGTCTGAACAGCAAGGCAGGGAACGGAATCAGCAAGGAAGTATCGTTGTATATGCTCGAAAACCTCCAGGGCAGCACAGACAGGCATATCGATAACGACAGCGGAAAGGTATTTGACAAGGAAGACGTACGTACAGAGCTGTGCTCATACATAGAAATGGAGCTGGAATACATCTCAGAAGACAAGAAGAGCGGAGAAAAGGGACTGATATACCGATTCTACCTCGGAGAAGACCGCAACAATTTCGATGTCAGACGCAATACGCACTACCATATCACCGTAACTCCGGAAAACGACGGCATATCGGAGGACAGCTGGAGGGTGGACATAAGCGATCTGACAGATATCGGTCCGGGATACTTCCAGGCATATCCTTCAGACTATATCCGCGGAGACATTGGGGACAAGATACACATCTGGTGCGAATTCAGTCCCGTCTCGGCCCCGTTCGATGTCGGTATCTCCTATATGGATGACGACAAGGCAGAGGGAATCTATGATTATGTCATAGATGAGGACGGACGCGGAGCGGTTCTGACGCTTACCGGTCCCGGACGAGGACTGATCTATATGGAAGCTGGAGATCCGGTCAATGATGCCGCCCTGTTCATAATAGAGGTCAATCAGCCCTGACAGATATATCGCGCCGTATATGATTCCTTGCACTCGCCAAGCTGTTCAGGAGTACCGGCAAAGACAAGATGTCCTCCCCCGTCTCCAGCCTCCGGTCCAAGGTCGATGATCCAGTCCGCGGAACGTATCACATCCGGATTATGCTCCACCACGACTATCGAATGACCTTTTGCAAGAAGAGCGTCGAATGATTTCAAAAGCTTCTCAACATCATAGAAATGCAGACCTGTCGTAGGCTCATCGAAGATGAAGAGGATCTTCTGATTCTTCGTCCTCGATCCGTTGTCATTCATCGACAGGAAATAGGCCAGCTTGATTCTCTGGCTTTCTCCTCCAGACAAGGTGCTGCTGCTCTGTCCTAACTTTATGTATGAAAGTCCGACATCCACCAGAGGCTGGAGCCTTTCAGCAATCCTTACGGCAACAGAGTCGTCCTGCGAACCGAAGAATGCGATAGCCTCCTCCACACTCATATTCAGTATGTCGTCAATATTGAATCCCTTGTAGCGTACCTCAAGGATATCCGGCTTGAAACGTTTTCCGCTGCAGGCCTCACACACCATCGACACATCCGCCATAAACTGCATTCCTATCTTTACGAAACCCTCTCCCTGACATTCAGGACAGCGTCCTCCGTCCATATTGAAAGAGAAATGCGAAGGCGTATATCCATTCATCTTTGCATATTGCTGATCGGAAAGAAGCTTACGGATATCATCATATACCTTGAGATATGTCACGGCATTAGAACGGGAACTCTTGCCTATCGGATTCTGATCCACATATTCCACCTGTGTGATGCGGTCAATATTGCCGGAAAGTACTCGGAAGGTACCCGGAGCTGCTCCTGTATGGTTGATTTCACGATAGACTGCAGGATAGAGAATATCTCCGACCAGAGAAGACTTGCCGCTTCCGCTGACTCCTGTGACCACCGTGAGGACTCCCAAAGGAAAGGCGACATTTATATCCTTGAGATTATGCTCCATAGCACCCTCGACCTTTATCGAATATGTCCATCCGCGTTTCTGACGTACATATCTCTGCCTTTCACCTTCAAGATATTGAAGGGTCAGGGATCTTGCACGAGCCTGTTCTCCTGCATCTTCGCCTATGCGTCCCTTGTAAACGATCTCGCCGCCATTGATTCCGGCCTTCGGTCCTATATCTATCAGAAGATCCGCGGCCTTCATTATCTCCTCATCATGCTCTACGACAACAACTGTGTTTCCGATATCCCTAAGCCTCTTCAGGACAGCTATAAGTTTCTCTGTATCACGCGGATGCAGACCTATGCTCGGCTCATCAAGGATATAAAGCGAACCTACAAGCGAGCTGCCGAGAGCCGTCACCAGATTGATTCTCTGGCTCTCACCTCCGGACAATGTGTTGGATGTACGGTTAAGCGTCAGATAGCCAAGACCTACATCCTGAATATACTTCAGCCTGGAAACTATCTCTTCTATAGCCTTTGATACGATGTTCCTCTCATACTCGGTCAGCTGGACATCTGCAAAGAAATCCAGAAGAGCAGAAACATTCATGCAAAGAAGCTCGTGAATGGTTTTTCCTCCAACCTTCACATATAGAGCTTCCTTCCTGAGACGGCTTCCACCGCATTCATTACAGGTCGTCCTGCCCGAATAGCGGCTCAACATATATTTATACTGGATCTTGTAACGGTTGGACTCTACCCATCTGAAGAATTCATTCAGGCCTATGATGGAATCCTCCTCGGTCTCTGCCGCACAACCCTTCCATATAAGGTCCCTGACTTCCTGGCTCAGATTACAATATGGCTCGAAGATAGGGATTCCGTATCTTGCCGAATTCCTTACCAGCTGATCCTTGAACCATCCCATCTTGTCACCTCTCCAGCAGGCAATGGCTCCATCATATATGGTCATACTCTTGTCAGGCACCACCAGATCCTCACTGATTCCAATGATCTGCCCCAGACCTCCACATACCGGACAGGCTCCCAACGGACTGTTGAAGCTGAAAAGATATTCATCAGGCTTGGCGAACTCAATGCCGTCAGCCTCAAAGCGATTTACGAATTTATCCAATGCTGCCGAACCGTCGTTCAGCTCCTTCCTGATCACTATCGTACCTTCTCCCTTGTCGAATGCGGTCTCGATCGATGAATGAAGACGGGTCTGAAGGTCTTCCCAGGACGTCTGGTCCATATCCACAGGAAGATGTTCCGACATTTTCGGAAGCCTTACTCTGTCTATGAGAAGATAAAGCTGCGAAGGATAATCACCAGTCTGAGCCTTCTGCATCACTTCCTCTATCCTTATGACCTTATCCGAGAAGAAACGCGAATAGCCTTCTTCCTTGAGCTGAAGCATAAGTTCGACCTTATCCTCACGTTCATCCCAGCCAAGATCAGCCATAATATATGCAGCGGAAGCATCGCCATCGAAAAGATATGACATCACATCATTCACCGTATGGCACTTCACTTCCTCCCCTGTAACTGGGGAATATGTACGTCCGATACGGGCGAAGATCATCCTTAGATAATCATATATCTCGGTGCTGGTGGCAATGGTCGAGCGAGGATTGCGGGTATTGACCTTCTGCTCGATTGCAATAGCCGGCGGAATTCCTTCAATAAGCTCCACATCCGGCTTGGACATTCTGCCGAGGAACTGCCTTGCATACGATGAAAGGCTCTCTGCAAAACGTCTCTGTCCCTCTGCAAACAAGGTATCAAAGGCAAGAGAAGACTTGCCCGAACCGGAAATACCGGTTATCACGACGAACTTACCACGCGGGATCTCAACGGTAACATCCTTCAGATTGTTCACCCTTGCCCTTCTGACTGATATATATCCTTCTTCTTTCATCCGTATTACCCTTCCTGCATTTCAAGGAAGTTTACAAATATACGAATTTTACACCAGAAATCCACCGCAGATGGTCTGGATATTGATATTTACCTGCAAGCCTCGGATATGGGAGGCTGAAATATATAAACAATTTAACAGATAGGAGAAAAATATATGTTACCATCAAGAAGATTCAACAACCAATATGGCCTTACAGACTTCTTCAATGATTTCTTTGAGAACAAGGCACTGGAAAAAGTGACAGGCACAGCACCTGCAATGAACGTATTGGAAAACGACAAGGAGTACAAGCTGGAAGTTGCAGCACCGGGAATGTGCAAGGACGATTTCAAGGTTCACCTCAATAAAGACGGCAATCTTGTCATCGAAGTAGAGAAGAAGGACTGCTGCTGCAAGGGAAAAGAAGAAAATGGAGAGAAAAAAGAATGCAGATACCTCAGAAAAGAGTTCTCATATTCAAAGTTCAGCCAGACATTGCTTCTCCCTGACAATGCAGACAAAGAAAAGATTGAGGCTCAGGTCAATAACGGCGTTCTCAAGGTCGTGATCCCTAAACTTGCAAAGGATGTCGTTAAAGACGAAAAACGCGAAATCGAGGTCAAATAGTAAAATTTTTGCAAAAAAGTACGCAAAAAATTTGGAGATACGGATTTTTTGCGTACCTTTGCATCCGCGTTCGAGGAAAACGCATAAGTCTGAACAAATGGTGCGGTAGTTCAGCTGGTTAGAATACCGGCCTGTCACGCCGGGGGTCGCGGGTTCGAGTCCCGTCCGCACCGCAAACGGGAGCATAGCTCAGTTGGTTTAGAGCATCTGCCTTACAAGCAGAGG
>JAEIGA010012603.1_pt1 | contig 12835 bp, 13 predicted proteins | sample 9270691 | NCBI WGS metagenome assembly JAEIGA01 (sample SAMN17057246, study PRJNA624740) | gut metagenome | biome: biome; isolation source: fecal sample | host: Bos grunniens | place: China: Xizang | collected 2019 | reverse complement strand
CGAGTGAGACCACGTCACCCATGCCGAGGATACGGTCTGCGATACGTGTTGGATGGAATACATCAAGTGCCTCCATCTTCTCACCGCTGCTGACGAACTTGATTGGCTTACCGACTACTGCCTTGATTGAGAGTGCGGCACCACCACGGGTGTCACCATCCATCTTTGTGAGGACAACTCCGTCAAAGTCGAGTCTGTCGTTGAAAGTCTTGGCTGTCTCAACTGCATCCTGACCGGTCATTGCATCCACTACAAAGAGTGTCTCTGTTGGCTGGAGTGCATCCTTGAGTGCTGAGATCTCGTCCATGAGTTCCTGGTCAACTGCAAGACGACCTGCAGTATCGACGATCACGACTGAATAACCTTCAGCCTTTGCTTTCTTTATTGCGTTCTGAGCGATCTGGATAGGATTCTTTACACCTTCCTCAGCATATACCGGAACTCCGATCTGCTCTCCAAGAACCTTCAACTGGTCGATGGCTGCAGGACGGAAATAGTCGCAGGCAGCAAGAAGGACCTTCATTCCTCTCTTGCTCTTTATGTTGAGTGCGAGTTTTCCTGAGAAAGTAGTCTTACCAGAACCGTTAAGACCGGCAACAAGGACAACTGCAGGATTACCCTTTACGTTGATGTCAGCAGACTCGCTTCCCATGAGGGCTGCAAGCTCGTCATGAACGATCTTCACGATCATCTGCTGAGGCTTCACCGCTGTGAGGACGTTCTGTCCGATGGCTTTCTTCTTCACATCGTCACAGAAGGTCTTGGCAATCTTATAGCTTACGTCGGCATCAAGAAGGGCACGACGGATATCCTTCATCGCCTCCGAGATGTTCACCTCGGTAATCTTTCCTTCTCCTTTGAGGATCTTGAACGACCTCTCTAATCTTTCACTTAAATTTTCGAACATATATAGTTTATTTTCTTTTTATTTCAGATTCCTCGACTTCTCTAGGAATGACGGCACTAAGCAAAATAGTCAACAACTTTAGGAGCCTCTCCCAATCTGTCGCTGAATACGCTTGGAGCAAGATCCTTCATGTTATATCGACTTGCCATCACCTGTCCATATGCGCCGGCGCTTCTGATGGCCATCAGGTCTCCTCTCACACTGAGAGGAAGTAATCTTCCCGCACCCCACACGTCGCTGGATTCACACACAGGACCTACTATGTCATATGCCTGATGAGTAGGGAAGAATGTCCTCATTTCCGCTGAAAGGTTCTCAATCTTGTGGTATGCGCCGTAAAGAGCAGGACGGATAAGGTCATTCATACCGGCATCCATTATCAGAAAGTTCTTGGTCTCTCCGCTCTTGACAAAAAGCACACGCGAGATGAGTGTTCCGCATTGCGCAACAAGCGAACGTCCAGGTTCCACATGTACCATCTGGTCCTGGCGACGCGAAATATTCTTTGAAATGGTCTCGAACCAGGTCTCGAAATCTGCAATCGGTGTTCCGTCCGGATCGTCGTAATCAACTCCAAGACCACCTCCGAGGTTGATGTTCTTTACAGTAACGCCATGGTCCTCGAAGTATTTTACAATCTCATTCACTCTCTGGCACTCAAGGGCAAAGACCTCGCTCACACGCGTGATCTGTGATCCGACATGGAAATGAAGACCAAAGAAATCAATATGCTCACTCTTCTGCAGAATCTCAATCAGTTTGTCAAACTCGTGCTGAGAGATTCCGAACTTGTTCTCATAAAGACCAGTTGTGACGTATTTGTGTGTATGTGCGTCAATGTCAGGATTGATTCTTACGGAAATGCTTGCCTTGACACCATAGTGGTGGGCCATTTCATTGATTACAAATATTTCCTGCAATGACTCGCAGTTGAAAGCCTCGATACCGAGCTGAAGTGCATTGAAGATTTCCTTATCACTCTTTCCAACACCGGCATATACGATCTTATCAGCCGGGAATCCGCAGTCGTGTGCGTGCAGAACCTCATTTCCGCTTACACAGTCTGCACCAAAGCCCTTTGAACTTATATATTCAAGCAGCCTTCTTTCAACATTTGCCTTTATTGCATAGTGCACTTTTATGTTGTGTGCAGATGCCAATTCTGCAACATGGTCCACGGTCTTGTGAAAGAGGTCCATGTCGTAATAATAGAATGGTGTGACAATGTTGTCGAGTTGCTCTATTATGTTGAAATCTAACATCTTATACTCTTGGTTATAACAGTATTTGACCATCCCTTTCCAAGGGAAAGAAAAACGGTTGCAAAAATAACGAAAAAATCCGTATTTTCGCAGTCTGATTCTTAAAACCGAATTGCATACATAAAATGTTATTTCTTAACCTGAATCTTAATTTAGCTGTTCAATTGATTGTGGGTGCGGGCTCTGCTGTGCTTGCAATTCTTCTGATGATGATAAAGATTCCTCAGACAGCCTACAGTATGAAACTGACAAATTCCAAGATAGCATTGGTGGTCAGTCTTCTGATCTGCAGTTTCATGATGTTCTATACCATCTCTCAATATGGTTCTGAGGATATCTGGGATTGGGAAATGTTCACTATGTTGAATGTCTATCTTGTAGTACATTTCTCCACATCTATCATATCATATGCAATGATCACCCTCTTGAGAGGGGAAAAGCATAAGAGAGAGAATCTTTTCTTGCCAAGTCTGTTCATTTCTGCATTAGTTGCCTTTGTGCTGATGGAGTCATATGAAAAAGCTGACATGTCACGCTTTTCGGTCTGGTGCCTGATAGCAATGACAGTGTATCTTGTTCAGTGGGTCAGTTATGTCGTGCATTTTGACAGAGCATATAAGCAGACACTCAAGCGCATGGAGAACTATTACGATGATGACGAAAGTCATAGGATCAAGTGGGTGAGATTCTGCTATATCATATCAATGCTCACAAACATCTTCATCCTAGTATATCTCGCACTCTTCCTTTTAATGGATTACAAAATGGAGGTCGCTGCAATATATTCGTTGTGGTACTTGTTGTATTTCATGTATATAACAGCAAACTTCATCTCATTCATGAGTTCGCATAAGATTGTTCTTGAGGCAGTTGCCCACAAGGCACTGACCGGCCAGAATATAAAGATAAATATTATGGAGGGTCGTCGTGTCAGAAGGACAAAGGCAGATGAACTTGCCCACAAGGAAGATGAGTTCACAAGAATAGAGCGCTCCTTGAAGAAATGGGTAGCCAACAAAAGGTATTGTGAATTGGATAAGAGTCGTGACGATATTGCTAAAGAGCTGAATACGACTAAGGAAAGCCTACATCACTACTTTGTGACAAAGAAAGGAATGGATTTCAATACTTGGCGAACTGAACTCAGGATTGAGGAAGCAAAAAGAATGTTGATCGAGAATATGGAATTCTCAATCAACATAATCGGTGAACTTGCCGGTTTCAGTGACAGGTCTAACTTCCACAGACAGTTCGTTAAATTGGTAGGCTGCTCGCCTAGACAGTGGCGTGAGTCTGGTGGAAAACTTTAAGGAAATCATCCTCACCGAGTTCCAGCATCTTCATCCTGCGGATCATCATAGGCAGTTCTTCATTGAGGAACTGCTTTTTTTCTGCCTCAAGCACCTTCTCGCGTGCATCGCTGGATGTGAAGTAACCGATTCCTCGCTTATTATATATCACACCTTCAGATGTGAGTTTTTCATAACTTCTCATGATGGTATTCGGATTCACGCCTATATCTGCACCATACTCTCGCACGGATGGAATCCTTTCATCCGGGAGTAGTTCTCCGCAGAGTATTCTCTCGTAAATCGAGTCACAAATCTGCAGATAGATTGACTTGTTGCTGTTGAATTCCATAATTTAGTGCTTTAAAGTTTTGACTCTGAAATAGATGGCTGCAATCAAGGCAAGATTGACGATTGTGTCGTTGATAGTGTCGATGAGAGCCGCATGCCTGAAGATTCCTGCACTGAAAAGCTGATTCATGGCTTCTGGAGTATGTGCCATGAGTGAGAGGTCTGCAAACTCCTTGAAGGCTGCATTGGCAAATGGAGTTACTGCGATACCGAGCATAAAGGTTATTGCTATATATGCGAGACACGTCTTTGCTGTCTTACCCGACTTGAACAGGACTGCACCTGTCAAAGTGATCAGGAACATGCCGATGATGTCGTCAACGTATAGCCATGGGTTACTTACCTGTTTTATAAATTTAGCGAGGTCAGGGAATTGAACCATATCAGATGAACTTGCAACTGATATGCTCATGAATGTATCGATCAGGCTTCCGATTGATGCGAAAATGCTGGTGCCGCATGTCTTGTCGAATGTACAAAGCAGTGCATCGACTCCAAAATAGACTGTGCAGACTGCTACAGGCATTACGATTGATGTCATGATGACCATGCTGAGTGACTTTTCAAAGCTTGAAGCAGGTATCATCAGCCACTGTGAACCGAACTTTTTCTCTGTGATTCTTCCATAGCACTTTACAGGCATTGTCAGGACCAGAACTATTAGACACACAAGGAATGTTAATACCCTGAAGCCAAGTTCCGGACCATCCCAACTACCATTGAATATAAGTCCCATTATGATGGTTCCTGCATATGTGATCAGTCCCATAAGACTTATAAGGAGCATGCCGAGCCCATAATTGCCTATGCAGCTTCTGACATCAGATGCAAAATATTTTCCGAATCTTCGAATGTTGAATATATCGTTCATTGTCTTGTCGTTTAATATTGTTTATTTATTGAAAACGCTGGTAGTAAGGTCCTTGTGCTTGTGGACAGTATTGAAAAGAGCCTCAATGTTCACTTTGCTGTCTTCTCCCGTAGTGTTTAGAAGAACCTGGATATTTCCGCCAGGAGTCATCTCACTGTACAAGGCTTCATGTTTTGCCTCGCCGCTGTAGTCGAAATAGAACTTTTCAGCGATCTCCTGGATGCATGCATTAAGCAGAACCTGTTGTCTGTCCAGAATTATTATAGGATCAATGATATTTTCAAGGTCGCGAACCTGATGAGTTGAAATCAGTACAGTAGCATCCTCTCTGGTGAATTTCAGCAAGGATTTTCTGAACTGAGACTTTGACGGTATATCAAGGCCGTTGGTCGGTTCGTCCATGAACAGATACTTCGAGTTGCATGCAAGAGCAAATGCGATATGAGCTTTCTTGAGTTGGCCGAATGACATCTGGTTCATTTTCTGATTAGGATCATTCTCAAGGACATTCATGACTTCGATGAACTTTTCTACATCGAAATTTATCCAGAATTTACCATATGTCTTCGCATACTCCATTGCCGTCATGTTAGCCTCTGCCACTTCATCACTCAAATAATAGATATCAGTCATCAGGGAAGGCTTTCTGTCAAAAGGATTCTGGCCGTCAATCTCTATCTTTCCGGCCATTGGTTTCTTGAGGCCGCAAAGAAGAGTAAGCAGGGTGGTTTTTCCAACCCCATTTTCTCCCAACAGGCCATAGATGTGACCATCCTCAAGTCTCATCGTGATATCTTTCAGTACGACGTTCTGGCCGTAGCTGAAGCCTAAATCAAGAATCTTAATCATAATGATGTATCTTTAAGTGTTTATTTGTTATAGTGTATTAGTGAACTAATACACCGCAAAGGTAATAACAATTTTCACACCTCAAATACTTTTTAAGAAAAAATCGGATTTATTTTGAGCTGATATGAGTAAACCTCTTGAAAGCTTTGATATTTTCCTCAAGAATCTGAAGCTCGTCAGAAGGTAGAGCCCAACCAAGGAAGCGTTCGCGAATATAATTTACGGCCTGTAATGTGGGATGGCACATATCTTCCGCATAGAAACGGTAATCTCTTAGTTCATCCATCATTATCTCATATGATGGGAAATAATCTGCCTTTATGCCAGATGACTTCATCAGCATCTGGTCAATTCCCACAAGAAGTGAAGCCTTGCTGATCTGATTGCCATGCGCGCCATCCTTGAAATGTCTGATCGGACTCACTGTGAATATGAATTCCTTCGGTGTGATGCCATTGTCATGACAGTTGCACATATGCATGATTTCAGTCAGGATCTCTTCGCTCTTTCCTGCATGTAGAAACTCCCTCTGATATTCTGCAGCAGGACGTTTTAGACAGTTCGATACAATCATGTCTTTCTCAATATGCCTGTAGCACCAGCTGGTGCCAAGCGTGATGATCACCTTGTTGCATGAACGGAAAAAATCTGCAGCTTCCTCCAAAGCCCTGTTGGCATTAGATAGAAACTCCTGTTTTGACCTGCGGGCAAATGATGTGTGATGTGAAAATGAGCAGAATCTCAGATCTCCCGCTCCAATCTGAACGCAATCATCCTCAGTGAATGCCTCCTTGCTTACCAGTCTTCTGACTGCAGCCAGAACAGAAGCAGGATTATATAGTGTCCCGAATGGATTCACGCACACGTCAAATCCATAATTCTTGAGCTGTGCACCGATGTTGTCAGTAAAACAGCTGCCAAGCATAAGAATCCTGTCCTTATATGAGATTTCGACTTTGCAAGGTGAGTCGACCACCGGAGTTTGCAGTTTCATGCCACAAAAATAGCGAAAATATATTACCTTTGGGCGATTTTATACAAATGAATGCCATGAGACATATAGTCATCATAATATCAATATTCCTGACTGCTTTCACAGCTTCGTCTCAAGTACGTTTCGACTATGACGTGGATTTTGAGATGAACTTCGACAACAGGGAGTTCTATCGCAGCAACTTCTCTAAGTCCATGACGATCTTTGGTGCCAGATTGACTCCGTCTGTCGGTCTTGAAGCTTTTTCTGCAGATAGTTCAAAGCATCGTATAATGGTTGGAATTGATGTGATGAAGGACTTCGGTGCTTCTCCGATTTCAGAATATCTTGCAGGTGGACAGACAAACGAGACCTTGGGACGCCAGAATAATCTTTCGCTCTTCAGGGAGATCACCTTATATTATGATCTTCAAAAGAAGATAGGCGATACAGGAATCTCATTGTATGCCGGTATCTTTTCACGAGATAAGATGCAGGGCAGGTATTCCCAGGCATTCTTTTCTGATTCTCTGAAATTCTATGACAATAATCTTGAGGGTCTTCTCGTGCAGTTCCATCGTCCGAAAGCTGAATTTGAGGTGGGCTGTGACTGGATGGGACAGTACGGTTCTGCACGCAGAGAGAGATTCATGATATTCTCAAGCGGAGAGGGAAATGTGACTCCAATCCTCAGATTCGGATATTCAGGCTATATGTATCACTTTGCCAATTCTCAGCAGGTCAAGGGTCTGGTGGATAATATTCTGCTTAATCCTTATGCCCGTATAGACCTTGCACACTTATTTGAATTTCAGGCTTTTTCAGCGACCTTGGGATGGATTCAGGCATTGCAGCATAATCGCAAGCATGTAGGATATTATGTTTTCCCGGGAGGTGGACATTTTGATCTTGAATTGAGAAATTGGGACGTGGCAGTCAAGAATATGTTATACTATGGTGCCGATCTGATGCCATACTATAATTACACGGATGAAGGTGGATTCAAGTATGGCTCTGAGTTATACTTAGGCGATCCGTTCTATAGGGTCTATGACGACAATACCTCCAGACATGGTCTGTATGACCGTCTGGAGGTATGCTATGAGCCTTCTGTCGGCAAATATCTGAATGTGAAGGTTGCTGCTGTGTTCCATTTCAACAACTTCCACTACTCAGGTTGCCAGCAGGTGGTTGGCCTGAAGGCCTCTTTCTGAAATTATTCCGCGATACCGGCTTCAATCCATGACTGGCAGAGTGCTGCTGAGTCAGTGAGTGCGAGTTCCATATCAATACCGTACTCATCAACAAGAAGCTGAGCCATGCTTTCTACAGTAAATTCCTTGTCTACAACCTCGTTCCAAAGGAAGGCTGCAGTGGAATTCAGTGAGATAAGCTTGTTGAAGTTGATGTGCTCAAGTCCTTCTCCTGTGATTATATTTTCTCCACACATCTCGCGGAGGATAAATCCTGGTTTTGTCTTCATAATGTTATCATTTAATTTCAAGGCCTCAAAGATAGCAAATTTTGTTTAATTGCCTATATTTGTATAGTTATACTTAATATTAACATATATGAAGGTACAGATTATAAACAAATCATCTTATCCTACTCCGACATACGCTACAGATAAGTCTGCGGGAATGGATCTGAAAGCAAACATAACAGAACCGGTTACATTAGGACCTCTTGAAAGAGCATTGATTCCTACGGGATTGTATATGGCACTTCCTGAGGGAACAGAGGCTCAGGTAAGACCACGAAGCGGTCTCGCAGCAAAGTTCGGTATTTCTGTCCTTAATTCTCCTGGAACAATTGATGCCGACTATCGTGGTGAGGTAAAGGTGATTCTTGTCAATCTTTCGAATGAGCCATTTGTCGTCAATCCTGGTGAGAGAATTGCTCAGCTGGTTGTTGCCCGTTATGAGAAGGTGGAATGGGATGAAGTTGAGGTTCTGGATGATACTGAGCGCGGAGCCGGCGGCTTTGGTAGCACAGGAAGATAATCTTTAAATCATAATTCACATGCAGAGAATAATTGAGCTATATAATATATATAAGGAATGTGGGGTGGTGACGACAGACAGCCGTGCAATTAAGGGCGGCGAGCTGTTCTTTGCCCTTAAGGGCGAGAATTTTGATGGCAATGAGTATGCATTGAAGGCATTGGAGGCTGGTGCTGCTTATGCTGTTGTCAACAAGAACTCTTCTGTAGCATCTGCGGCGGAATCAGACAGACGTATCTTTCCTGTGGAGGATACACTTAAGACTCTCCAGGACTTGGCACGCTGGCATAGGTCAATGACATTTGTGGACGGCAAGCCTTTGACAGTAATTGCCTTGACAGGTACAAATGGAAAGACCACCACAAAAGAGCTCATAAGAGAAGTACTCTCAGTGAAATATAAGGTAACTGCTACTGAAGGAAATCTCAATAACAGTATCGGAGTGCCGCTGACACTCTTGAAGATAAATTCCCAGACTCAGTTGGCAGTGGTTGAAATGGGTGCAAGCCATCCTGGAGATATTAAGGAACTTGTTGATATAGCCCTCCCTAATTACGGTCTCATTACAAATGTAGGTAAAGCTCATCTTCTTGGTTTTGGAAGTTTCGACGGTGTAAAGAAGACTAAGGGTGAACTATATGACTATCTCCGCAGAACTTCAGATAAGGTTTTTCTGAATGTGGATAATCCTCATCTTTGCGAGATGGCTAATGAACGTCATCTTCAAAGCGATCCGGAGCGTCCGTATTCTCTCGTAATTCCATATGGTTTGGACTACCAGGGTGTCAAGGTGCTTCCTTCCACCCCGGAGCATCCATACCTGAGATTGCAGATGAAGGATGGTGGAGTGATCAATACAAATCTTGTCGGATCATATAATGCTGATAATGTCATGGCGGCAATTGCTGTAGGAATGAATTTCGGAGTTTCCTTCGAGGAGGCGTGTGCCGCTATAGCATCTTATGTGCCATCGAACAACCGATCACAGATGACTGCTACAGAACGAAATACATTGATTGTGGATGCCTATAATGCAAACCCCACAAGCATGGATGCAGCATTGACCAATTTTGCCAATGTCAATGCACCACATAAGATTGCTCTTCTTGGAGATATGCTGGAACTTGGTGAGGACTCGTTTGAGGAACATGTTGCTGTCATCAGGAAGGCGGCAGCTGCCGGACTTGATATGATATGTCTTGTAGGAGTCGAGTTCGGAAAAGCTCTTGATAATGTATGTGCTTCTACCTCAATAAAATGGTTTGCTGATTCTCAGAAACTTACGGATTGGTTGGCCGTACAGGAACTCACAGGTGCCACTGTCCTGATAAAAGGATCCCGCGGCACCAGAATGGAAAAGACAATACAGGCCTTGTAGTCCAGATGTTATTCAGACAAAAGGAGTGTTTGGATCTCTGACCTGAATTTACCTTTATCCCTTGCTCCTATTGTCATGACAGGTTCGCCATTGAGAGGGATGTAAAGCACTGCAGGAATCGAGCTGACCTTGAATGCCTTGGCTAGCTCCCTGTTCTTGTCTATATCGACCTTATAGATTACGATCTTGCCATCATATTCGGCAGCAAGCTCGTCCAGAACAGGTGCAATTCTTTGGCAAGGCCCGCACCATGTTGCTGTGAAGTCAACAATTGCAGGTTTATCTCCAAGGAATACCAGTTCTTCCTGGCTGATATCATAGACTTTTGTTTTAAATGTATCTGCATTAAGCTCGGCTACACCTTTTGATTTGGTCTTCTTCTCATTTTGTGCGCCGGCATGTCCGCAAGAAGCCAGAGTCAGGAGAATTGCAGTGGCCAAGGTCACTGCCTTGTAAATGTTCTTCATAATAGCTCATCTTTTATCTGCGCAAACTTACACAAAATATACCATATAATATTGCCATGCACAGAAGTCTTTCAATATATATTTCATGTCTGCTCGTATTGATTCTTAGTTCCTGTATTGCCAATTCTGGTCCGGGGGAACCATCATCGTGTGAATATGCGCAATATTTCGATATTGTGGAGCAGAATGACTCGGTTTGTCGAAAGGCTGTGGTGATCATATCGCCGTATGACAATTCTAGGGATACTCTGAAGCTTGACGAGCCATTCGACAATATTGTCTGCATGTCCACTTCGCAGGTGGCAGGTCTGTCGGAATTGGGGGTAGATTCCCATATAACTGCGGTCTCGGGTTTGAAATATATAACTAATCCAAACATCCGTAACAGGTCTGCGCACTCCAATGGCACTCTCCGTCCTATATATGATGTAGGATACGAGGCTTCTTTAGATTTTGAGAGAATCATCAAGTTAAAGCCTGATGTCGTTCTTACATATACTATCTCTGGCGCAGAGCCTCAGTATATTTCCAAGCTTCGCTCACTTGGTGTTCGTGTGCTGGTGCTGCATGACCATCTTGAAAATCATCCGTTGGCAAGAGCTGAATATATCAGGCTCTATGGTGCGTTGGTCGGTCGCCAGGCATTTGCAGATTCAGTCTTCAATTCCATATCACAGCATTATGTTTCCCTTGCTTCAAAATCTAAGGAATCTAAGCAGAAGAAGCGAGTCCTGATGAATGTCCCATTCGGCGATGCGTGGTATATTCCAGGTGCAGACAGCTACATGTCGCGTCTTATTCAGGATGCTGGTGGAGTCGTGGTTGGTGCGGAACCGGGCACGGCATCTTCAAGGGTCATTGGAATGGAGGAGGCATATTCGCTGTCTCTGGAATCGGATATCTGGTTGAATCCAGGGCCATGCAGGACCCGTCAGGAGCTTGTGGATTATCATCATGCCTTCCGATTCTTCGGACCAATCGTAAATGAGTTGCCTATATACAACAACACCCTCAGGATGACTCCAGAGGGTGGTAATGATTTCTGGGAGAGCGGTTCTGTGCGCCCTGACCTTATTTTGGAAGACCTCGTCTCAATCCTTTCGTCTTATATCATGGCAGGAGAGCAGGATTGCAGTGACAGTCATTTAAAATATCACTTTAAGGTCGAATAATGCATTTTCGCAGAATGCTGCTTTCATGCTGATTTCTCCGTCTTTGCGTTCTGCAGCCACTTCCATTGGACCAAGTTCGAGAGCAACCATATCTCCTATACGAAGTGAAACCCTTTCTGAGGCTATGCATATGGCATGTCCGATGGCATCTTGCATAGACTTGTCAATTTGGAATGAACAGGCCTTCTCTCCAATCGTGATGTTGAAGATGTTTCCATCATTCTCAAGTACTGCCGGGTTGTAAAGAGGCATTGGAAGTAGGGAAGTGTGGTCCATGCAGGATGAGAATGCAATATCCTCGTCGTCGCAGTATGCCAACACTCCAAATCCAACAGCATCGTAATATCTGCTGACAAACTTAGGACTTACACATTTACCAGCCTTGCATACCTTTGCAAAGACCACGGGAGTCCACAAGAGCTTATCGACACCTTCCGGTATATATAGGTCCCTTCCCTCCTTTTCCCAGGTTGTGTCCGGGCGGCAATAGCATGATTCGCTATTATATGGCTTTACGATTATATTCATCAGTCTTCCTGTGAGAATAGGTCTCCTAGGCCTTCAAATGGTGTGTAGCCCTTAGTTCTTGGAATTGGAGCTGACTTGCGTGGCATTGCTGCCTTCTTCTCCTCTTCAAACTGTGCTTTCAAAATGCTGAACTGACGCTTCGTGTCAAGTGTAAAGTCGCCGTTATCGATCCATGCAAAGTATGATGGTTCGCTGAAATATACCTCACGTGCAGTTTTGCCTTTATGTTTTCCAAAGCTGATTGTAGGTTCGTCCTTATCATTAAGGATCAGACGGCCGGCATAATCCACAACTTTCTGCTTTGTCGAGAATTTGGCAAGCTTGTCCACATTGTTTTCGATGCGTGGATCTCCTGCATATTTGTCCAGCTGACCTTTAAGGACTTCGTATGTTGCAAGCGTATCAGCTTCGGCTGCATGTGCATTCGCGAGTTCAAGGCCACAGTAAAACATGTATGCAGCCTTCAAGGTACGTGGCTCCATTGCATGGAAGATGTTCTGCACATCCACCATCTGCATTGAATGAAGGTCGATATCAGGCTTCTTATCTGTATATCTGCGGACTCTCTCGATTTCCTCAGCCAACATCGGAAGGTCGAACTTTGCTGAGTTATATCCGGCGAGGTCACTGCCTGTGAGCCATTCTGTCACCTCATCAGTAATCTGATAGAATGTAGGGCAGTCAGCAAGATCCTCAGCGCTGATTCCATGAACAGCCTGTGCAGATGGATTGATCTCACGCTGGCACTGGCGCTCATAATCCCATGGCTTCACTCTCCAGGTCTT
>JAEIGA010012602.1_pt1 | contig 12835 bp, 14 predicted proteins | sample 9270691 | NCBI WGS metagenome assembly JAEIGA01 (sample SAMN17057246, study PRJNA624740) | gut metagenome | biome: biome; isolation source: fecal sample | host: Bos grunniens | place: China: Xizang | collected 2019 | reverse complement strand
TCCTTCATCGAAATATGCAGCAAGATCACTCACCAACTTATGCTCAATCTCACCCGTCTTGGCATGCAAAACCAACATACGTGCGTCATCACGAAAACGACTTGGGAACTGCGCAATCAATTCCTCTGGAAGTTTGAATTTGAAATCACTTAATCTCATTATCTATCAAGTTTGTAAATTGTTCGAATGTTATACAATCCTCTACACGAATATCTCCTACTCTTGTTCTACGCAAAGCAATCAAATGCGCCCCGCTGTTGAGTCTTTGACCAATATCGCGTGCCAATGCACGGATATAAGTACCTTTAGAACAAACAATACGCAACGTCAATTGCATTGTCTCAGGGATAAATTCCTGTATTTCAATCTCATCTATAACAAGTAATTTAGCTTTCAGCTCTACCTCTTCTCCCTGACGTGCCAACTTATAAGCTCGTTTGCCATCCACTTTCACCGCAGAAAACATCGGAGGAACTTGCCATTGTTCTCCCTCAAAAGTAGGAATCACCTCATCTATCAATGCACGCGTTATATGCTCTGTTGGATAGGTCGCATCTATCTCTTTCTCAAGGTCAAAACTAGGAGTGGTCGCACCCAGTTGCAATGTTGCCACATATTCCTTTTGATGAGCCTGTAATTGATCTATCAATTTTGTTTTTTTGCCTGTACAAACAACCACGACGCCAGTCGCAAGAGGATCAAGCGTGCCTGAATGACCTACCTTTAACTTTTTCACCCCTAACTTCTTGCACAATAACCATCGTGCTTTACCCACCACATCAAAACTTGTCCAACGATAGGGCTTATCAAAGGCTAATATCTCCCCCTCAACAAAGTCCATATACTATAGCAAAAATACCAGCACAAAGGCAATAGATAGCAAAATATATCAATTTTTGGCGACGAACAATATTAATCATGAACTTACAAGCCAAGCAACCAGATATAAAAGCTGCTAAAAAGCCCACTACCATAGGCAAAATACCCAACGAACTAACCACTTCGCCACTCAACAAATCCAGCAATTCCAAAAATGCCTCACCCAAGATAGGGATCAACACCATCAAGAACGAGAATTTCGTCACACTCTCTTTCTTCACACCACAAAGCAATCCCGTTGCAATCGTTGTTCCACTTCGGCTCAATCCAGGAAGCACAGCAACCGCCTGTGCAAGACCAATAATAATGGCATCTTTATATCCAACTTCATGACCTGCACCCGCACGATGTTTGCTCAACCATTCGCTAAAATAAAGCAATATAGCTGTTATACAAAGGCATATACCCACTAATAGCAAACCACTTCCAAAAAAACTTTCCACCTGTTCCTTGAAGAACATTCCCACAACAAACACTGGAATCATGGAAACAAGAATCATTCCTACATAATTCTTATCCTCATTCCAACGGATTGTTGTAAAGGTTCCTTTGAAGAGTTGTGCTACTTCTTTCCATAGTATTACCAACGTTGACAATACAGTAGCTGTATGAACCACTATCGCAAAAGTAAGATTTTCTTCTCCCGCTGTGCCCAGCAATGCTTGACCTATTTCAAGATGTCCTGAAGAGGAAACTGGAAGAAACTCTGTTAATCCTTGAATAATTCCTAATAATAACGCTTCCCACCAACTCATTGCTTCGTAGATTTAAATAAAATAGCAAATATCATCATAATAAATCCAAACAAGGAAATCATTGGTCCTACCGTAATACGACGAAAAGAAAAAATATCAGGATTATATTCAGTAGCCCCACTTGGTTCTCCGCTCATAAGGAAAAAACCCAGAATGATAATTACCACACTAATGGCAATCAATACACCATTGAATTTTGAAAGATTATATTTCATACATTTTACTAATTTTCATTCGTATATAACGACTTGTAGCTACCAACGATGCTAGGAATGTAATCAACACTCCTACAAGCAACATTGCAGATACTACAAACATTACATTTTGCCATGTCAATGGGAATAATATTACTCCCAAATTATTTTGACAATAATAATATGTCGCTGATAATAACAAGAGAGCCAGTAAAGCAGCCTCCACTCCCATTCTAATGTTCCTACGAATAAAAGGCCATTTTATCACCCAGGGTGTTGCACCTACAAGTCGCATCGTATTTATCAGGAAGCGCTTTGAATATACTTGCAATTGAATAGTATTGCTAATCAACACCAATGCTATCAACAACAATGCTAATGCAATAACTGATAATGCCAACGACACTTTACTCAAATTATTATCTAGCGCCTTGATAACATCCTTTTGATAAACCACCTTATCCACAAAGGGCAATGTCATTAATGACCTCTCAATCTGAGCTACACTATCAATCTGAGCATAATCAGCATTTAGATGAACTTCAAAAGCATCTGTCAACGGATTAAATCCCAAGAAATCCTGAGGATCTTCACCCAAATTTTCGATATGCTCTTTCAAGGCTTGATCGCGAGATATATACTGATGCTTCTGACTATAAGGCGCAATATCAAGCATACGCTCCATGCGATTTAGATCATCACTCGTAACGGATTCTGTCATCATAACAGACAGTACCATACTCTCCTTCACATGACGCATTAATTCATGCGCCGAGAGCAACAATAGGCACTCCAACCCAACCAGAAACAACACCAATGCCACAGAAACTGTGGTGGTAAAATACATATTGAATAAACTGCGTCTTTTCATTTTTCGAAGGAAAGGGCAGGTCTATCAACCCGCCCCATGTTCCAAATCAATATTCCCAAAGATCTTGCTCTACTGTTAGCAACTCCCATTCTATTTTTTGTTGCCATTTTCTCACCTCCTCGTATGTTGTCGCCAACTGAGGAATCATTCGGTCATACACGTTGCTCAAACCTACAATGTAAGATGAATACAATTTCTTTTGGAAGAATTCATCATACGTCACACGTTTTGCATCGTTATCACCGTGAGGCAACATATATTGGCGTGCCATAAAAGGTCTAAACGAATCAAATGGCACCCAGAATAATATCTGACCATACAACGCATCCATCACTGGCATACCCTCAAAATAGGTAACGTTATCCGCATGCAATGGAGCAATAGCCAAAATCTTTGTGTACAATCGTGAATAATGCTTATCGAAGAAGATAATCTCTTGAATCATGTACTTCAACTGATTCTTCACAAAGCCCTTGTATGGATAAGGGTTAAACTTCAGCGAATCAGTCGCTGCATCATAGTGCAGCAATACATAGTCAGACGTCGCAATATTACCATCACTCAACTCACCAGTACGGTCTGTATTAAGCAAACGTGCTACCGCATCTTTTGCCATAGGACCTTCATTGAAATAAGGTTTCACATCACCTGGCTCTGGAGATTTTTCATACACACGCAAACCTTTCTCCATTGCTTTCAGCATAACCAAGAACAATGAACTATAGTGTGGGTTCTCCGATGTCAGTGGCGTATAAAGTTGATAATTTTGTTTATAACGCATATCTATAATGCGATACACGATACGCGACCATACCACATCATCCGAGCGGTGATAAATGCTTACCAACGTATCCGAAGCATCCGACAATTCTTGCGTTTCCAAACGAATAAGTCCCATCTCATTGAAATACGAGTTTGGAAGCTCATGTTGTGCTTGCATAGCAATCACACCCAGAAGCGCAATGGCGATAATACAAATCTTCTTCATATATATAATATTAGTTTAACTCTATTGGAAGACCACGAAGTTGGATTTCTTTACCATCTGGTCCTTTAGCTTTGATATACATGATATTCAAGCTACTACCTTGTTGCAATTTCTTGATTGCTGCCAAAGTACGAGCATCAAAGCGATCACCCTTCACTGCCATTGAAGCACCTGTAGGTAATTTCACTTGGAAACTTACGATATCAAACTTTGCTTGTACCAATCCATCAGCACCATAAGAAGCCACAATCTTGTTCTTAGGATCAATCAACTTCGCACGAGGAAGTCGTGTTTCCTCTGTAGGCACTCCATCAATCTCGAAATATGCATTTGGTTTTGGCAAGTTCTTCACGCGATACACGTGCGAACCCATCAACAATGGGCTTCCACCCATATCTGCATATACCTCGATTGTCAATTTGTCTGGAGCTTTATCTGTTGGCACAATCACCCACATACCATTGCCTTTTGGTTTGATGGCAGCCGAAGCACACTTCACTTGCAACGCATGACTACTAACACCAGGTACAGAAATTGAGAATGGGTTGTCATAACCGCGATACATAATGTTCAAGTCCATATTGGAAATAGTAGCGGTTGGCTCGCCAACAGTATACTCACGCTCAAATGGCAAACGTTGGATTTCACCTTGTTGATCCATATAAGCAATCTCACCCTTAATCTTTTGTACACCTACAGTGTTAGCAATAACTTCATAAACGCCATTGCTCTTCAACTTTTGGCCATTCACATAGTACTCAGGAGTTTGAGTAGAGTCAAGTGCTGCTAAAATAACTTGAGCAGTATACTTTGTACCTTTTACCACATAATCCGCAGATGGAATCACATACGCATTAAACTTGTTCACGCGCAAGTCACCAGCATCAGTCGCATTCAACAGGTGTTGCACCACCTTACCCTCACAGTGACGAACATCACTCTGAATTTTAGTCAAGATAGTAATAACGGCACACATTGGCATCTCATGGAAAAGCACATTCTCCCATACAATGGGTTCGCCCTCTGCGTTCACGCCATCATTGGTTGCAAATGTAGCCTTCAACTCGGCATTCAGCATCGTCGCATTCTCACCTGCCATACTCATAAGGAAGTTGCAATAAGCATTCAATTTATCTTTCAAAACACTTGCATTGCCTTCATTAATAGCATATTGTTGAGGAATATTTGTATCATCTTGCTTACCCAATTCACTTACTTTGGCATTCATTTTGGCTTTATCACCATCCACCATTAGCACCATATCGTCTTTGAATTTTTGCACATAAGCATAAAATTCATTCGACACTTTCTGCACTTCCATCGCCTTATCATACCACTCTTGGGTCTTCTCTGCGTTCTTATCCAACGCAGCCTTGAAAGTCGCATAGGTCTCGGCATTTGATTGTTCCATCGTTTCAATGGTAGCATGTAAACTTTCGTCCACTTGCGTATATCCATTCAAGATGGCTGCACTGACGTTAAGCGCCAACATGGCGGTCAACACCAGATACATCATACCGATCATCTTTTGTCTCGGAGTTTCCGGACAGTTAGTTGCTCCACTCATACTAATTCAAATAATCAAGCATTTTTTGTGAATACAATCTTCTGTATATTAAGCAAGTGCATTCAGCATATTGCCATACACCTTGTTCAAGTCTGCTACTTGACCTGCTAATTTCTTAGCGCCAGCCTCGTATGCCTCTTGATTCTTCAATGCCTCACCAGCAACCTCATTCATCTTTTGTACTGTAGCAGTCAAGTTACCCACTTGAGCAGTTGTACCATTGATCTTCTCTGTTTGAGCCTTATATGCCTCCACTTGAGCTTGCAAGGTATTGATTTGCAACTCATATACGGCATTCAAACTGGTCAATTGCTTAGCTACATTTGCTACTTGTGCCTCATATGCCTTAGTACCTGTAGCCACCTTTTGCATATCGTCTGCCACTTGAGCATATACTGTGCCCAACGCTTCACTCTTCTCGCTAATAGTCTTACCAGCAACCACAAATTGCTCAGCAGCTTGCTCCGCAGCACCCAATTTTTCTGATAATTGAGTAGTAGCAGTCGCCACCTTACCCAATTCACTCAATTGAACAGCAGTCTTTGCCAAACCAGCGATACCATTTTTCAACGCATCCATATCTTTCTCAGAGATAGCAGGCATTGCTGAAGATTGTGAAGAACTACCACCCTCTGCACCACCTAACAATGTTGGTTTTGGACGACTTGCTAACTCTTCCAACAACTCTTGCTCAGCATCATGTCCTACCAATTGTGGAAAAACTTGTTCCCAGTGATATGTTGGGTGAGGTTTATCCAAACATCCAATCAAGAAGAGCAACACCTCTGTTGACATACCAACAATCAACACAGAACTTGCACCAGGCCAGTGCATAATCTTAAACAATGCACCTACAATAACGACTGCTGCACCGATTGAGTATACCATACCTACAACACGTTTTCCTTTGTAGGACTCATACCAATGCATAAAACCTGATTGTTTCTTTTCTACGCCATGCTCGGCATTAACTTCTTTAGCCATAATCTTTCTTGTATTTTTGTACTTAATAAACTCGTTTTTATAATCACATTAACTTCCTACATACGAACGAACGCAACGGAAACCAATATACGAACGACTCTCGTATTGATATTCATAGGTGCGCACACCACATTGCAAGAAGTAACTAACATCTTTCCAACTACCACCGCGAATCACTTTGCGCTTCAGCACATCTGGATCATCCTTACGTGCAATATATGGGAACTCTGGGTTCATATCATGCACGCTCACATTAGCAGAATTAGAGAATGCTGATGATGTCCATTCTGCTACGTTTCCTGCCATATCAAACAATCCAAAATCGTTTGGTGGGAACTGTGCTACTGCCATAGTAGATGTTCCTGTATCATTATGATACGAACCACGATATGGTTTGAAGTTCGCAAAGAAACAGCCATCTATACTACGAGCATACTTATCTCCCCAAGGATACATCGCCATCTTGCGACCGCCACGAGCTGCATACTCCCATTCCGCCTCTGTTGGCAGACGATAACTATATGCAATCGGACCTTGCTGAGCCACTAACAATGAGGTACGCCAATGACAGAATGCATGCGCTTGCTCCCAAGTCACGCCTACTACTGGATATTCCGCATAACCTGGCATACTAAAATATCCTGTCAACAAAGGATCATTATATGCATACTCAAAGTCACGAGCCCAAACCATAGTATCTGGATACACACAGATAATCGAGTTTGTCACAATATCCGATGGTTCACGCAGTGTACGAGTGATCGTTTTTGAGAATATCTCTTCATTCTCTACCCAGAAGGTATCTACCTTCACCGTCGCATTCTGACGATAACGACCCAATGCTACATCAAAACGGTTCACATGTTTCTTAGCTTGAGCCACATCTTCCCAACTATAGCGATATTTCAATTTGGTAGTACGCAAATTACCTCGTCCATTATTGTAGTATAATGGAGCAAGTGCCTCTGCCACTGGATCATCCACCAAGAATCGCTTTTCATATGGGATCTTCTTCTTCCAGTTGATACGAGGATTTTCTTGCTCATCTTCATAGGGACTTGACAATGCAAATTCACTCTCACTCCCATCTTCTGCAATAAGCAACGAATATGCAATAGAATCACGAACCCAGTTCACAAATTGTTGGTACTCATTATTGGTAATCTCGGTATCATCCATCCAAAAAGCATTCACAGAAACCATCACATTGTTATCTGGTTGATTAAACAACGCAGATTGTGAGTTTGCTCCCATCATGAATGAGCCCTTCTTAATGAAGACCATTCCATAAGGTATTGCCTCTTGAAATTCTTTACTTTTTCGAGCACCTACCAACTCACCTGCAGGAGGATTACATCCCACCATTGCTAAAGTTAGCACAGCAATTGATAATAATTTTGCTACTTTCATATAATTTTGCGCTTTATTATTTCGTTTTATAAATATCTCACACTTTTATATCGATTCGTATTCTTCGGTCTCAAGACATTAAATCCATATGCCAAATACACCTCATGCGAACCATAACTCTCACGTATCAAACCATTTGCAGGCAATTCATACGTATATCCTAATTCCAATCCACTCACGATTTCCATACCCAAAATCACATTCACGCTGCCTGCTATTCGATACCCCAATCCAAATCGATAGCGTTCTTGCAACTGAGCCAACATACTCACATTCAAATCCCAACCCCTAAAATCCGTCTGCAACATTGCGCTTGGCATCAACATCCATCTCTTATCTTTCAAACGCCAATTATATCCTCCAACCGCATAAAAACTTCCTCTCACTTTGATAGACGCGCGATCTGACCACTCTAAGGTTGGATTCGTCATATGCCCATAACTCACACCTGCCCACCATGTTGAGGTCGTGTAGTAAACACCTAGTCCCAAATCAAATCCCATACCCGACACGCCTTTTTCATTCCCCGACGTACCCGATGGAATAGCATCATCTGTCGCTGTATGATATGCATTATCTTCTATCTGAGCTATATTCTCCAGGTTCACGCTATCCACAGCAAAACTCAGATTCAAAAATCCCAAATCAGCACCTACACTCAAATACCCCTTACCTAGACGAATCTTATAGGCATATGCCGCGAAGAAACTCTGGTTCGAAAACAAACCAAATCGGTCATTCATAAACCGAACACCCGCAGCATGCTCCGTCTTTCCTATTACAAAAGGCGACGAAAACGAGAAGTGCGTTGTCATCGGTGCATCCATTATTCCCGTAAACTGCATGCGATGACTGCCATATACTCGCATCATATCACCTTCTCCCACCGCCGCAGGATTATAGGTCGATTGCATAAACATATACTGCCCTATTTGCGGATCAAACTGCGCACGCAAATGCATCACGCCTAACAACAAACCGCACAATAGTACAATATATCGTTTCACAACATTTTCCCTTCTACTTCTTTTCCTACAACCAATCAATACTCCTCTTCGTCAAAAAAGAAGTCATCTTTCGTTGGATAATCAGGCCAAATATCTTCTATCGAATCAAAAATCTCCTCATCATCCTCTATTTCCTGAAGGTTCTCTATCACCTCCATAGGCGCACCAATACGGTTGGCATAATCCAACAACTCATCCTTGGTCGCTGGCCAAGGTGCGTCCTCAATTTTCGTAGCTAACTCTAGTGTCCAATACATACTTCTATAGAGCACTTTACGCGCTCGTTACTAAATTATCGTGCAAAAGTACAAAAAAAATCTCACACACGCAAAAATTTTCTCATTTTTTTATCATTTTTTCCAAACTATTGGCTTTATTTGCTCCTTTTTGCCTATCCAACGAGCCAAAACAAACCAATAATCGCTCAATCGATTGACAAAGCACACCACCTTCTCGGGAAGCACTTCATTCTCCGAATCACACCACTCCACAACACAACGCTCCAAACGTCTCGTTACCGTGCGACACACATGACAAACCGAAACAACCTCATTACCCCCTGGCAAGATAAACTCACGCAACTCGGGCAGTTCTTTTTGCATATCATCAATCCACTTTTCCAATTGGCACACAGTATCTTCCTGCACTTCCATAGGAGCACCTGCCAAGATCGCACCTATATCAAACAACCTATTTTGCACCCACCCCAACTGTTCCTCCACCACGATATGCCATATTGGTGATTCGGCCACAATCTTAGCGCGCAACCAACCCACATAACTATTCAATTCATCTGCAGTACCATAAGCATCCAAACGCTTACTCGACTTGCGAACGCGTCCACCTACTGCCAATGAGGTGTCGCCTTTATCTCCTGTTTTTGTGTAAATCTTCATGAGTATAAATTCAAAATTCTTAATTCATAATTCTCCTTTCAATCACAACTTCATCACATAGTGTCGCTTCCAATAATGCTCATCAAAAAACACCAATCCCATTTGATACAAATCCATTGTACTTGTAACGCGTTCATCCTCGCAAATCTCCCGCCAAGCGCGCTCCATATCCGCATTATAGTGAATATCATCCACCACCAGCACACTCTTCGCATGCATTTTCTGCAACAGTATATTTACGTACGCGCGTGTACCCGCATACGTGTGGTTAGCATCCACAAAAGCCACATCCACTTGCCCCAATTCTTCTCCCATTCTATCCACATCAATCTCGCCCACTCTACACTCTATATTGCTAATACCCAAGGCATTCCAATTCTCTTTCGCGATCTCCGCTACCGCGGGACAACCTTCATATGTCACCACTCTATTCCTACTATCCACCGACGCCATATATGCAGTCGTCACACCCAAACTCGTGCCCAGTTCCACAATCGTCAACCCTTCGCCAACCCCTTCCTTTGAATGGGAGATTTGGAGGGGTCTCCCCAACCAATTCACCAACCTCGCTAACATCTGAGCATATTTCTTCTTCGCCAAACTGCCTTTTGCTATATCACACACCCGCCTCTCGTCTCTCTGTCCTGCGCAGCCTCCGATCATATTTTTAGCATTATGGGATGCACTTAAACCACAGGCATCCTTGCTACCCTTCTCCATACTGCGAGAAGCACTTCCATAATCCACAAACTCTATCACTCGCTTATCCTGCAGCATTTTATTGCGTATCGCCTCAATTCCCCCCCACGAATAATAGCTATTCTTATCCATCATCACCATCCTCACCCACTCAAACAAGTATGGCGAATGCACACCATGTCCGCCCGTATTCCGAGCCCTCAACTGGTGTTTCATCCATGATCTCACGCGATACATCACGGTTTTTACGTCCATCCCGCCACGCTTATTTGTCATAATCCGCCGCAAAGATACGATTTTTTTTTCACTCCTGCAATAGTTACTTGCATTTTCTACAAACTGCCTAACCTTTTAATTCGGGCAACTATGCTAACATTTTGCTGACTTTAGTTAGTGATTAGTTAGTGATTAATTAGTGATAAATTAGTGATAAATTAGTGATTAATTAGTGATTCCAATACCTTTGCACTAAAATAACTATTTCTATATACCATAAACGTCTAACAGTTTTCAAACTTTTCAACCTAAAATTTGCACATCCGCATTTTTTTTTGTACCTTTGCAGTGTGTTTTATTTTGTCACTTAACTATTATGGTATTAAATTATATTTGGATCGGTCTTATTCTTCTCGCGGTCGTAATGGGCTGCGTACAGTTTTTCGTATTCGGACAAAGCGAAATATTCAACGAGATTCTCAACTCCACGTTTTCTTCTGCTAAAAGTGGTTTCGAAATTTCCATCGGACTTACTGGTATCCTTTCGCTTTGGATGGGTATTCTCAATATCGGTCAACAGGGCGGCGTAGTCAACACCCTTTCGCGAGGTGTTGCACCATTCTTCCGCCGTATTTTCCCAGAGATTCCTTCCAAGCACCCTGTCTTTGGTACCATGTTTATGAATTTCTCTGCCAACATGTTGGGTTTGGACAATGCAGCCACCCCTATCGGACTCAAAGCCATGTCCGAACTCCAAGACATTAATACCGACAAGCAAAAGGCGTCCAACGCCATGATCATGTTTGTCGTACTTGGAGCTAGCGGTCTGACCATCATCCCTACCACTATCATGGCATACCGTGCTCAGATGGGAGCTGCCAACCCTGCCGATGTATTCTTGCCCCTCATGATGGCTACATATTTCTCAACCCTTGCGGGTATGCTATCTGTTTGCTTTGTCCAAAAGATCAAGATTTGGGACAAGGTTATTCTCGGCACACTTATTGGTCTTACGGCTATCATGGTCGGTATGCTATTCGCAGCACGCCATTTACCCGAGGCAACACTTAATACCGTTTCTGCGCTCATTGCTTCCGTCATGCTTTTAGGCATCATCTGTTGGTTCGTAATTCAAGCTACAGTTAAGAAGGTGAATGTCTATGATGCTTTTATCGACGGAGCGAAGGGAGGTTTCCAAACTGCCATTGGCATCATCCCATACCTGATTGCTATTCTCGTAGCGGTAGGCATGTTCCGCGCCAGCGGAGCCATGGGATTGCTTGAGCAAGGCATGGCATCCCTCTTCGCATGGATTGGCATCAACCCCGATATGGCCAGTGCCGTTCCTACTGCCTTGATGAAACCTCTTTCTGGTAGTGGCGCACGCGGTTTGATGATCGAAGCGATGGCGACTCACGGAGCCGACTCTTTGGTAGGCCGCCTATGCTGTATCTTGCAAGGTACTACCGACACCACTTTCTACGTTATTTCCGTTTACTTCGGTAGCGTGGGCATCAAGAACACCCGCCATGCCATAGGATGTTGCCTCTTCTGCGACCTTATTGGTATCATAGCTGCCTTCACCATCGCAAATATATTCTTCGGGTAACGCAAGCGCAATATTGACGCGCAATAGTTGTTTATGATATATTCTTGAATAATAGTTTGAATTTTTCGTATCAAATCACATGATTCATTTTTCGTCTGAAAATATCGACCTCCCTGCTCTCAATTATCCTCAAGTAGAGCGTTGGATTCGTGCTGTAGCTGCGCAATACGGCTATTCCGTAGGCGAACTTCACTACATCTTCTGCGACGACGAAAAGATTCTTGCTGTCAATCGTGAATTTCTCCAGCACGACTATTATACGGACATCATCACCTTTGATTATACTACGCGCACACGCGTGAACGGCGATATATATATCTCTCTTGACACCGTTTCCACCAACGCAGAGCAAGTGGAAGTTCCTTTTCTTCATGAGCTTCACCGTATCATCATCCACGGTTTGTTGCACCTTACGGGTCAGGCGGACAAGACCCCAGAAACCAAAGCCCAAATGACGGCTAAAGAGGAAGACGCACTCAAAAAAATCGTCCATCTCCTTTGAAACTTTAAAACTCTGAAACTTTTTTTGCTAAAAAATTTGCATATCTTGCAAATTTTTCTTACCTTTGCCGTCGGTTTTTGTTCACAAAGACCAACTAACCATAAAAACATAATACTTAACAATCTAATTATAACACGTCTATGGCTAAAGTTTATCAAGCTAACGAGATTAAGAACATTGCCCTCATGGGTGGCAGTGGCTCGGGTAAGACTACCCTCATGGAATCCATGCTCTTCGAGTGCGGGGTCATTAAGCGTC
>JAEIGA010012601.1_pt1 | contig 12835 bp, 5 predicted proteins | sample 9270691 | NCBI WGS metagenome assembly JAEIGA01 (sample SAMN17057246, study PRJNA624740) | gut metagenome | biome: biome; isolation source: fecal sample | host: Bos grunniens | place: China: Xizang | collected 2019 | reverse complement strand
TTATGAAAAGTTATTAGAGATAGAAAACATTAAGGCTTTTAAAGAACGGAACGATTGGGAAACAATCATAATGGTGTATGGCGATTTGGCGCAAGAAATGTTGAAATTGAATGTGCCTAACAACATTATGGATGGTATTGAACCTCATAGTTTAGAAGACAATTGGGATAATATTAAAAAGATAATTGCAGATATTCCTTCTTATGAGAGTGTTAAACAAAAAATGATTTTGGCGGGATGTAAAATATCCTATGAACAAGGTAATAAGACAAAAGATTTTATTAGAGAGGCATTTTTGTTTCATCCTTATATGAGAAGACGCCTTTCATTAAGAAGATTCTTAAATATGACAAACATTAATATGAGAGATTTTATTAATAAGTATTTGGGTGACGAGTAACGCATCGAAGGCGAAAAAAGAACGAAAGATGCTAAAGCTAGCAACGATAAATTAATTTTGTATAGATTGACATAATTTGGAAGGGCTGATAAGTACTTACAACAAAACGAATTTTGTTATAATAAACTAGTATCGAATAAACGTAAGAAGATAAGGAGAAATAAAATCCTAATGAAAGTTTGGTTAAAAGGATTATCGCAAAGAAAAAATACGATGGCTTGTTTTCGTTTTACGGTAAAGCAAAGTAACGCCCTCGTTCTTTTAAAAATGGCAGCGGCTGGTTCTTTTCGTTTGACTGTAAACGGTAATTTTATCGGGTATGGACCAGCACGCGTTTGGATGGGGCATAGCACGATTAGAGAATATGATATTTCGCAATACGTCAAAGAAGAAGACGCGCTTATCGTTGTAGAAGTAGTTTATCACGGAACGGATTCTTTCTATATCGTAGACGAGCCGCCTTTCTTTTGGTGTGAAATTTATGAAAATAATAAAAAAATTGCAACGGCAAAAGATTTTTCTTCTTATTTAAATACGGCAAAACAACAAAAAGTGATTCGTTATAGTTGTCAAAGAAATTTTTTGGAATCCTATTGCTATGAAAGCAATCCCTATGAAAATTATTTAGGAAAAGCAACGCAGTGGGTTGCTTTTCCTGTGGAAGCAGTAGAAAGTAATCAGCTGATACAAGCGGCGCTTCCATATCCTACATTTAAAGAAGAAACGTTTAAGCAGGTAGAAGAAGGCGGGGTAGAAGAGCGTGCGGACCAAACGCCGTTCAATTGCGGTAAGTCAAGCGCATTAGACCGTTTAACCGTTATGTTCTCCCAAGAAGAGTTAGAAAGCGACGCTGTTGCAGAACTTTCTAAATATTATTTGGATATAGAATCTAAAAGTAAAAATAGATTTTATACCTATCAATTGAAGTCTAATAAAACAGGCTTTATCAAAACCAAGTTGTGTGTTGATAAGGATTGCGAACTTTACTACGTATTTGATGAAATTTGTAATGACGAAAAAGTTTTACATCATTCTGTTCCCCGAGACGAAGCGCGTTGGATTTTTGACGAAGTATACAAAAACGGTACGGCTCGGATACATATAGCGCGTATGAGTACGCGCAACATCATAAAGTATACGTTAAAAGCAGGAGAATACGATTTATGTACTTATGAACCGTATACGATGAAATTTTTGCGGATTATCGCCATTGGCGCAAAGGTAGAAGTTCTCAATGCGTCTTTGGTTTTATATGAAAATGATGCGCCGTATCAGTATCATTACGAAAGCAATGACGCCAAGCGCAAGCTTGTTTTTGAAGCGGCTCAATCTACGTTGGCTCAAAATTCAGTGGATATTTTAACGGATTGTCCGTCGAGAGAGCGTGCTGGTTGGCTTTGCGATTCATATTTCAGCGGACGCGCGGAAAAACTGTTGACAGGCAAAAATGAAATTGAAAAAAATTTCTTAAATTGTTATTTGAATGCATCTCAGAGAGCAGATTTGCCGCAAGGTGTACCGCCAATGGTTTATCCCGACTGCCATTATTGTGGTAAATTTATTCCCAACTGGGCAATGTTCTTGTATTTGGAATTAGAAGATTATGCATTGCGTTCTGGGGATAATGAAATGGTGAAAGCTTTCTATGATAAAGCAATGGAACTGTATACGTATTTTTGTAAGTTTGAAAATGAATACGGTTTATTGGAAAATTTGGAAAGTTGGGTATTTGTAGAATGGAGTAAAAGTAACGAATATACGTCAGGGGTGAATTTCCCGACGAATATGCTTTATCAGGCATATTTAATGTCGTTATACCGTATGTACGGACAAGAAGAATTTAAGGAAAAGGCGGAAAATATCAAAGAACAAATAAATCGATTGTCTTTCAACGGAACTTTCTACGAAGACCACGCACTTAGAGAAAACGGACAGTTGGTATTAAAAGGACATATTACCGAAACTTGTCAATATTACGCATTTTATTTTGGGCTTGTTGATAAAGAAAGCAATCCTGAATTGTATAATGTGTTATTCTATGATTTCCTTGATAAAGAAAAGCGCAACGGGTTGTACGGTTATGTTGCTCCGTCGAATATGTTTATAGGCGACGTATTACGGTTGGATTATTTGCATAAGAATGGTGAAAATAAAAAAGCCGTAGAAGAGTGTATCGATTTGTTTGGGCGTATGGCAGAAAAAACGGGTACGCTTTGGGAATTTGAAGGCGCAGTGGCAAGTTGCTGTCACGCATTTGCCGCCGTTTGTACTTGCTGGTTGGTTGCAGAACAAAAGGAAAATGATTAAGGAGTTGTTATGCGAAAAATTAGTTTGAACGGACAATGGGCGCTTTTTGATATTGAAACGGGCGAGAAATATGTGGCGCAAGTACCGGGGGATATTAACTACGATATGTATGTCAACAAGGACATGCCCTCTATGTACGTGGATGAAAACTACAAATTATATCGTTTTGCAGAGAAAGATTTTACATATAAAAAAGAATTTGTTTTTTCCAAGGAAGACCTTGTATACGAACACGTTTACCTTTCCTTACAAGGGATTGATACATATGCGGAAATCTACGTGAACGATAATTTGGTCGGGAAAACCGACAATGCGTTTATCGGCTACAAGTTTGATATAAAAGAATTCGCGAAAGAAGGAACGAATGTTTTGACCGTTAAAATGTTTGCAACAATGCGTTATTATAACGCCGCGAACGTAGACGGATATAAAGCCTTGTTTACGCAAAAGAGAATTTTACTTCGCCGTCCGCAATGCCACTATGGTTGGGACTGGGCTCCTGAGCTTGTAGGATACGGTATCTATCAAGACGTGGATATCATTTTACAATCGGATAAAAGAATAGAAAATATCTATTACTTAACGGAAAACAACGGCAATTTGCGTATCTTTGCTAATCTCGAAAATGATAGCGGCTATAAAGCGTTTACCGCGGAAGATAGTTTGTTGTACGAGCTTTTCTACCAAGGGGAAAAGATTATCAGCGTAAAGAAAACGGTAGAAGAGATTAAAAACTTCGTTAACGTAAAAGTTCCCGATGTAAAGCTTTGGTGGCCGAATGGATACGGCGAACAACACTTATATCAATTAACCGTTTCCTTATGCCGAAACGAAGAAATAATTGACCAAAAAAGTACGAACGTAGGTTTTAGAACGGTAAAAGTTTTAGAAGAAGCATACAGCGAAGATGAAACGACTTTTGCCTTTGAAATTAACGGTGTTAAAATTTACGGAAAAGGTTCTAACTGGGTGCCTTTGGATTCCTGTACGGGCGTGATTACTGACGAAAAATACGATAAAGCCGTTTTACTGGCAAAAGACGCGAATATGAATATGTTGCGCGTTTGGGGCGGCGGTTTATACGAAAAAGACGTTTTCTATGAAGCTTGTGATAAGTACGGTATTTTGGTGTGGCAAGATTGTATGATTTCTTGCGCGGAGATACCCGAAGATATAGAAGAACACCGCAACGCTGTGATGGAAGAGTGGAAATATAACGTTCTTCGTTTGCGCAACCATCCAAGCTTACTTTGCTGGACGGGCGGTAATGAAAGAGAGAAGTGGGATGGCAATCGAAAATGTAAAGGAGACGCTCTGGTAGATGTTTACCTGCGTGGAATAGTCGGTGCATACGATCCCAAAACGCCCTATTTTAATCAGTCTCCCCACGGTTATAACTCTAAAGACAATGATTTAAAGAGTGGTGATTGTCATAAATCCGCTTTTGATATGATTACAACGGAGAATATTTTTGGCTATCGAGAATGGTTGGCAACTTTCCATACCAATTTCAATTCCGAATGTACGTCGTTAGGACCGACGGTGGAAAAGAGTTATCGAAAAATGTTTACGCCCGAAAATCAATGGCCGAGAACGGACATGTGGGTATATAGACATTCTCGTAACCCTTATGCACGGGTGGACGTTCCGTTTATTGAAAAAATCGTCCGTTATGGCGAAGCGGTTTACGGAAAAATGGAAAGTTTGTCTGATTTCTGTAAAAAAGGAATGCTTGTACACGCCAAATTCTTTGGTTCGGAAATTGATTACCATAGAAGCAGCGATAGAAATGCGGGCGTAATGAATTGGATGTATTCCGATATTTGGCCCACAGGCAATTGGTCGTTGGTAGATTATTATTTAGAACGAAAAGCTGCGTATTATGCGGCGAAACGGTCTTTTGAGCCGATTACTCCTATTTTTGCCTATGAAGCAAGTGGTAAAACGCGGTTAGTTGTTTCTAATCATACGCCCAAAGATGTGAAAGTAAATCTTGAATACGGCGCAAAGCATTACGACGGTACAATTCTTTGGCGGAAAGAAGAAAAAGATTTACTTGTTGCATCGGCGTCTAATTGTAAAATGGATTATCTTTCTGCTACGTTGGAAGATGGATATTATTATGCAATATTAACCGTAGGAGATAAAAATGTTGAAAGAATTTATCAACCGAAGGTTTGGGACGTTTCTACAATTTCTGCAAAATATACTTTTGAAATAAAGGAACAAAAAATAGTAGAAAAGAAATGGAGAACGGAAGTTCTTATTGATGCAGATACTTATGTACAAATGTTGTCGATAGAGTATTGGGGTGATGAATTTATTCAAGTTAGCGATAATTACTTTGATATGCAGGCAAAAACAAAAAAGACGGTTGCTATTTATAGCGAACGACCGTTAAATATAACAAAAATAAAAATTTTATCTTTTAAGGAGGAATGTTAAAATGATTAAAAACACGAAAAAAGTAGTAGGATTGATGCTTTCAATGGTTATGCTTGGAAGTATGACTGCCTGCGGCGGTATAGGCCCGACGGTTGTAGAGCAAGGGGATAAGACGAAGACCATTGTCAAAGTAGGAAATTATTATGGCGGTTTAGGCGACGAATGGTTGACTGCGGTGGAAAAGAAGTTTGAGGATGCTTATGCAACGAAGTCGTTTGAAGAAGGTAAGACAGGCGTAGATATTGTTATTGATAGCAATAACGGATATTCTGGGACAAATGTTATTGATGCTATTGATAAAAACGACGTATGGTTTGGTTATTTGATGAACTATTACGATTTGGTTTCGCAAAAGCTTGCAATGGATATCACGGATATCGTCACGGGCGACTTAGGTGAAGTATGTGAAGAAGAACAAGGTGTGACGATTGAAAGTAAATTGGCTGACAACGTAAAAGATACCTTTAAAGGTGCTGGTAACGGAAAATATTATGGTTTGCCAGTATATGAAGGCTTTTATGGTATTGTATATGACGTAGACCTGTTCGAGTCAGAAGGTTTCTACTTCATTGAGGGATTTGACCGTTCGGGCGCCTTAGACGATATGTTTGTGACATCTAAAACGGATGTAAAATCGGAGGGCCCTGACGGGGTTTTCGGTACTTACGACGATGGCTTGCCGGAAACGTATGAGGATTTCTATAATTTGTGCAGATATATGAAGAAGTATGGGGTTACTCCTATGGCTTATCCTGGACAATTCATGCACTATTGGCTTCGTTATTTGTTCCAAGTTTGGGCTGACTATGAAGGCGTTGAACAAATGAGCTTAAATTTCAATTTAAGCGGTACGGCAACAGACCTTGTTTCCCTTGATAATAGCGGTAATCTCGTTAAAAAAGATCCTGTGGAAATCACTCCCGCGAATTCCTATGAGTTGCAAGCCCAAGCAGGTAAATATTACGCATTGCAGTTTGCGAATACACTCGCAAACAATGGGGACTGGTATTCTATGTCTTCTAAAGGGACAGGTCAATCGCAGGAAATGGCGCAAAAGGAATTCTTATACAGCAGCAGAAACAGTAATCAGCCTACCATTGGTATGGTTTTGGACGGCTGTTGGTTTAATGAGGAAGTTGACGAAGCTTATACGGATATGGTAAACGGCGGCGATGCATCTGCGAGCAGAATGAACAGAAAAATTGGGTTTATGCCTATTCCTAAGGCAACGGCCGATAAGGTGGGGGAAAAATTGACGTTTGTAGATTTGTCGAAATCGGTTTGCTTTATTAATGCAAAAGTAAGCGGTCCTACGGCGGAAGTCGCAAAATTATTTGTCAAGTTCTTCCACACCAACGAATCCCTTGCAACATATACCGAAAAAACGGAAGCAACGCGTCCGTATAAGTATACTGTAGACAGTTCTAAACTTTCGTATTTCGGACGTATGATGATGGATATTCATAATAATGCAAACGTAATCTATACGTATTCCAGTAATGAAACATATTTGAAAAATTCTCAAATATTTGATATGGATGCTTGGTCGTTTACATCTACCGGTGGAAACAGCAATCCATTCCATGTGTTCCGTGATAAAAAGAACGTGAGCGTTGAAACTTACTTTAATGGCATGTATACAACGGCAAAGGCATCTATTGAGGCTTTAATAAAATAAATATTGGCTGTATTTAACTTTTAGTAATTTTAATAAATAGGATAAAAAGATGAAAAATGCAAAGAAAAAAAGTGATGTCAATCAATTAACTTTTTATATTCTCATGTTGGTGATTCCTATATTTATGTTCATCATATTAAACATTATCACAAACATAGAATATATTTTACTGTCGTTTAGGGAGTTTAACTCCCAAACGAATAGTTACAATTGGGTCGGATTGCAGCATTTTGAGAATGTGGTGAAACAGTTTACATTACAAGAATCTGTTTTAAGAAGTTCGATGCTTAATTCTTTGGAGCTTTGGGCATGGGGCTTGTTTTTAGGAATGCCTTTGGCAATATTATTCTCTTATTATATAGCACGAAAAAAAATTGCATCGGGTATATTTCAGACAATTTTGTTTTTGCCGAGTATTATTTCTTCCATGGTTTTGACATTCTTGTTTTCCTTCTTTATTGATAATGCGATACCAGCAATTATTTATAAATTATTCGACAAGCAAATGGAGCCACTTTTGGGGAATATGAATACTCAATGGGGTGTAGTCATTTTTTACAACGTTTGGGTTTCATTCAGTACAAATGTTTTGATATTTGTTGGAGCAATGACGGGTATATCAGATGAGATTATTGAATCCGCTCATCTAGATGGGGCTACGCCAATGATAGAATTGATTTATATTGTACTTCCGTTGATTTTTTCATCTGTTTCCACGTTTATTATTACAGGTGTTGCTGGGATGTTTGCTCATACTGCGAGTTTGTATTCATTCTTTGGCCCTAGCGCGGCAACACAAACAATTGGATACTATTTATATAAGGATGTAATGGAAGGTACGGCGTCGAAAGCCGACTATTCAACTTTGTCGGCAACAGGTTTGCTGTTCTCGGTAATCATTATTCCGATTACAATGTTGCTTCGTTGGTTGCTTGGAAAAGCAGAGCAGGAGGGATAAAAAAATGGTAAAAAAAGAAAATAAATTCTTAAATATGCTAAAGTCCACATTTTCAAGCAAAAACGCTCTATTTATAATTTTGTTTTGTGTATTACTAATTTATGTAATTTCGCTTGTTTCAATATTGCTTTGGGGCTTATTAACATCCTTAAAAAGCGACGGAGAATTCATTCTCGATAAATTAGGACTTCCACCGCATTGGCGTTTTTCAAATTATATAGATGTTTTTAATAATTTGATTGTAAAAGTAACGCCGGTTGGAAGCACGGTTACCTATCAATATAATACGGCTACATTGATTCTTAATTCTATTTTATATGCGGGAGGGTGTACTTTTTTTGCAACACTAACTCCTTGTATCGTAGCATTTTGTTGCGCAAAGTGCAAATATAAGTCTATCAATAAAATTATTGAAACAGCGGTTATTATCGTTATGATTGTACCGATTATCGGGCAAACGCCAGCAAGATTGTCCATTGCACAAATGTTCGGTTGGTATAATAACATTTGGGGCATTTGGATTATGAATATCGCTTTTTCCAATATGTATTTCTTGATATTCCTTGCTGCGTTCAAAAGCATGGATTTTGGATATGCGGAAGCGGCGTTTATTGATGGGGCAGGTTGGTTTACAATTTTCTTTAAAATCTACCTTCCGTTGGTAAGTACTACGATTGGCTCTGTCGCATTACTACAATTTATTAGCTATTGGAACGCTTACGAAACGCCTATGATTTTTATCCCTGATATGCCGACTTTATCGTTGGGTTTATATATGTTTAAGTGGTCGGCGCCGCCGGGATTCAAAGGAATGCCTTATCAAATTACTGCTTGTTATTTGATGTTGCTTCCTATGTTAGTATTGTTTATTGCATTTAAAGACAAATTAATGGGCAATCTTACAATGGGTGGCTTAAAAGGCTAAAAACATAAAAGGAGAACGCGATGAAAAAGAAATATACTATAATGTCTTTGGGGGCAGCTGCGGCATTGTCCGTTGGTTTGGCATTTTTATTTCAATCCTATACCATGGTATCTGCAGATGAATTCACCATAGATTTATTTGAAACATCTGGCGCAACGCTAGAAGCTGCTTATGATTCGTGTAACGGCTTAAAGATTTTGGCAACGGATAACGGCGATGCAATTTCGTTAAAAGATACGGTCGCAGGTCGTATGTCGATAGTGCATTCTTCGTTAAATAGTCAAAATCCTTGCGATATTATATTTACATTTACTGATGTTTCGACTAAAGATAAAGTGCAATTATATTTAGATTATTCCGTAGCGGACGTGAATGCCTCTGTTTTATATGGGGAGAATCGGGTTGGGCTTTATTATGGCGGTCGAGACGTAGATAAATATAACATAGGGTTACAGGGAAGAACTAAAGGTGCAAATGCTGATGGGTATTATACAATTGTTGAATCTAAAGCGGAACACAGCGTTGTGTTCGATCCGGAATCCTATTCCTTCTACGTAGACGATACCTTAATTTGGTCGTTTGTGTTGGCGCAAAACGACGGTGCGTCAGCGGATTTATTAAGCGGTTTTGAAGAATACAAGTTAGATATTGCTTTTAATGACATAAATGATAGCAATGGCGGCGTGATATTAAAAGATATCAACGGTACGTCGTTGAAAAATCATACCTATTCTACGTGGAATACATCGTTGGTTGTCTTGAACAATCTTTACGCGCATGACGGGGTGGAATATAAAATCCCTAGACCTTATTTGTATAATGTGGCGGACGGTTTGTTAAATGTAAACAAGGTACAAGTAAGCGTATTTGATGCAGAAGGAACAAAAGTCCTTGATGAAAAATATACGGATACCTTGTCGTTTATGCCTAATGCCGAAAATGCAAATTATCGGATTGAATATGAATATGCGGATGAAAAAGGCGACGTGACAAAAAGTGTAGTAAACGTTTCTTGTTATACGAAAGAAGGCGCAAAAACGGAATATGTGCTTTCGTCTAATTTTGAAACTAAGGATTTAGGCTTAAATGCACAAATTGTTTTGCCTAAAGCAAAAATAAAAAGTGAAATTTTTATTACGGGTCAAAGCGACGAAGTTTTTATTGACGTGTATAAAGACGGGGAAATTTATGATGATTACCAGTCGTTATCAGCAAAACAGAGAAATTTGGTTGCGTTTAACGACGTTGGCGAATATACCGTTCGTTATTACAGTGCTTGCGATTATGTTGTGGAGGATTATCAAGTCTCGTTTAACGTAACCCCTGAATTATTGGCTTACGACGATATTGACGTGGACGAACTCCTTGCCGTTAATACCAAATTATCTATTCCCGACATTAATTTCTATTTTAACGGTGAAACATATGAAACGAATGTAAGCATCATTTTCCCGTCAGGAAGATGTTATGCCAATAAATTGATTGTTTTAGATGAAATTGGTCAATACATCTTACGCTATACTGCGCTTTGCGGGGAAACGGAATACGTTGTTGAAAAAGTAATAAACGTTCTCTATACGAGCGAAACAATATTTGATTACGATAGCAGTTTAAATGTGGTTGGCTTTGGAACTGCGGCAACGACGGATAAAATTAAGGGCGTTCACGTAATAACTGCCGGCAACAACGCAGAAGTAACTTATAAAGAAAAAATTGATTTGAATAAGTTAAATCGCGACATTCCGCTTATTGAATTGTTTGGTGACGCTAAGGCGTTGGGAGAAGAGTCGTTTACGAAATTTATTGTAAAATTAACGGATGCATACGATTCTTCAAACGTTGTAACGATTACCTGCGAGGCGAAATTAACGGAAGTAAATGGTTCGTATATTAAAGCAGGTGCGACAGGTCAATCATTATTAGGATATTGGGATGGGACACCCCAAGTTGCTTCAGGTTTCCCTTCGTTATTTGATTTTCAAGGCGAAACAAAAGGGGCAGATATTGCACAAGCAACACTCAGCATTTCCATAGATTATAACCAAAGAGCATTATATTCGTTGAACGCATACAATCCAACCGTTGCGGCTAAAACGGATTATTGTATAACGGATTTGGACGACCCTGGGATTTATGCAAAGCCTTGGGAAGGCTTTACGACAGGCGAGTGCTATGTATCCGTTTGTATTTCAGGTATGACGAGTCAGTCTGCTTCGTATACCATTATGACCATTGCAGGAAAGTCTTTGCAAGAAGAATATATTTCTGTAAAAGACTCGCCTGACATTCAATTAGGGTTGAATGGACTTGCGCCTATTGGTTGCGTGGACGTTGCTTACCCCGTTTTCAAGGCAACGGCAAAAGATTATTATTTGAATAACGTGAGCGTTGCAACAAATGTTTATTATGCATACGGAAAATTAAACCAAGCTGAAATCAACATTGTCGATGGTAAATTCATCCCGACGATTGCAGGCAGGTACGCGATATGCTATACCGCGAAAGATAGATTCGGCAATCTTGCTACAAAAATAGTGAACGTAGAGGTCGGAACGGAAAGAAACAAGATCGTTGCGGAGTGGAGTGATGGCGTAACGCAAGGGTACGTAGGTGAAAGGCTTGCGATTAAATCGCTTGTATCGCTGAATGGCGGTAATGGTGAAATTCAGCAAAAAATAGAAGTAAAAGACCCGTCGGGCAATACTTGTGCAATGCAAGACGGAATATTTATTCCTAAAACAGCAGGGGATTATATGGTTACATATACGCTTGCTGATTATTTAGGCCAAACGGTAGTAGAAGAATACATTATTGAAGTAGCGTTTGCGGAAAAGCCGATTTTAAGTGAAGATATTATTTTGCCGAATTATTTTGTAAACGGCTTAGAATATCAAATACCCAAGGTGTATGCAATCGATTATATAGACGGGCAAGAAACAGAAGTGTCTCCTAAAATTTATGTTACGGATAAAGACGGGCGCCACATTTTAGAGAACACCACGTATATGGCTAACGTTTCTGCAGATGGCGAAAACGTTTTAGTGGAATACGTATATACAGGAAAAAAAGGCGAACAAATTGTTTCGCAAACCGTTAAGGGCGTCGTTGTGAAGGATGGTAACAGAATTCAGCTGGACAAATATTTTGTTGGTGAAGACGTAAGCTTTGATAAAAACGACAGCTCGGTGTTGGCTATTACGGAAAAGAGCAATGCACAATTCACTTATGTGAAATCATTGTTGGCTGAAAATCTTACCTTAAGCTTTTCCATCGTACCCGAACAATTTAATGCAAGTACGTTCAAATTAACGATTACGGATGCTTATAATGCGGAAAATACGGTGGTGTTTGATTTCCGTTTTGATAAGGCAACTTCTAATATTTATGCGTCGTTGAACGGCGGATTGGAAAAGGCTATGCCGTATACGCTTATTGAAGACGGGAAAGAAATTTTATTCGGGGTATCTTACGATAAGGCGATGGGTATGTGGACGGACGTTAGCGGTAAGTTATTTGAATATGCAAATACTTACGCAAACGGAAAGTCGTTTAATGTTTTTGCGAAATTTGCATATTTTGATGTACAGTTCGGTAAGATCTCGGGTTCAACGGTATTAAACGTAAAACAACTCAACAACCAAACCTTTAACAATTTAACGCGTGATGTTATAGCGCCGGAAATTATGGTAGGCGAATTTGATACAAACGTGTCTTTAGGTGATGTTATTACTACTCCAATTATGGAAGCGTATGACGTTTTGGGGTATATAGTATCTAAAAAGATAAGCGTTCAATACTCGCATAAAGGGCAAGTGAATTATATCACGGATAAAAACGGGACATTATTGAATAATGTAGATGCTTCAATTTCGTACAATATTTGCTTGGATATATATGGTGAATATATTATCAGCTATGTAGCGGAAGACAATTTTGGACGTTCAGTTTCGGTAATTAAAAATATAGCGCTTTTCGATGCCGAAAAGGCTGAAATAACTGTACAAGGCTCGTATAAAGACGAATATAAACTGAATGAGCAAATTTCCATTCATGCAATGACCGCACAAGACAATTTAAGTGGTGCGGCAGAGTTGCGTTCTGCAATATATGTAATCGACGCGC
>JAEIGA010012600.1_pt1 | contig 12835 bp, 7 predicted proteins | sample 9270691 | NCBI WGS metagenome assembly JAEIGA01 (sample SAMN17057246, study PRJNA624740) | gut metagenome | biome: biome; isolation source: fecal sample | host: Bos grunniens | place: China: Xizang | collected 2019 | reverse complement strand
CAATACGCGGTGACCGCCCATTTCAACCTCAGTACCTTGCTTACCGTCGATTTCGCGGAAGTAGGGATACATACCCTGTTGCATCAATTCTTGAGGAAGCGTATATTGCGCTAATCTTTCTTGAAGTAAACCCATAATCGTCTATCTATATAAAATATAACGTAAATTCTACATTAAAGTATCGTTTATCACATCCCTATAAAGAGATACGACACGACAAATTTTCCGCAAAATTACAACTTTTATTCTACACATCCGCCACAACGACTAAAAAAACTACGCATTAAGGCAAACTTTGTGCAATTATTGATTTTATAACCTTGCAAAAGACGGGGCAAAATAGAAAAATCATTACCTTTGCTTATCATACACACGCGCCCCCACGCAGGAAGATTCACAGGCACCTCGTCGCATATTCGTGAAATTCGATAGCGATAAGCAAAAAATCAGCACACCGCATGGATTCGTGAAATTCGTGTTCTCTAAAAAAAACACGCCCCCGTCGCACATTCGTGAAATTCGATAGCGATAAGCAAAAAGCACACCGCACGGATTCGTGAAATTCGATAGCGATGAGCAAAAAAAGCATACCGCACGGATTCGTGAAATTCGATAGCGATAAGCAAAAACAGCACACCGCACGGATTCGTGAAATTCGTGAAATTCGTGTTCTCTAAAAAAAACACCTCTGCGCCCTCCACACGCACGCACCCACTCCGTTCCCATTAACCGTTTAATCCCCCGACGTTCCTATGCAAACCATACTCTTCATAATCAATCCCAAATCCGGCACAGACCGAAAGATATACATCCGCCAAAGCATCGGGCGCTGCATCGACACGAGCAAGTACACCTACCGCGTGCGCTACACGGAGTACGCCGGTCATGCCGAAGTCATCGCCCGCGAAGCCGCAAGCCAGGGCGTCGACATCGTCGTAGCAGTAGGAGGCGACGGCACGGTCAACGAAGTAGCACGCGCCCTCATCCACACCAACACGGCGCTCGGCATCATCCCCTGCGGCAGTGGCAACGGACTCGCACGCCACCTCCAACTCCCCATCGACCCCGAAGGAGCCATCAGCATGATCAACGCGGGCAACGTCAAATCCCTCGACTACGGCACGATGAACGGACTCCCCTTCTTCTGCACCTGTGGCATGGGCTTCGACGCCTTCGTAAGCATGAAGTTCGCCAATAGCGGCAAGCGCGGACTCATCTCCTACATCGAAAACACCCTCCGCGAAACCCTCACCTACACCCCCGACACCTACACCCTCATCCTCGACGACCAAAAGGTCGTACAGCGCGCCTTCGTCATCGCCTGCGCCAACGCCTCACAATACGGCAACAACGCCTTTATCGCACCCGCCGCAACCATGAGCGACGGACTCATGGACATCACCATCCTCGAACCCTTCACCCCCATCGAGGCGCCACAGCTCGCCCTGCAACTCTTCAACGGCACACTCACCACCAACAGCCGCGTAAAGACCTTTAAGGCAAAGCGCGTAAGCATCACCCGCACGGGCGACGACCCCGTACACGTCGACGGCGACCCACTCACTACGGGAAAACAAATCACCGTAGAAATCCACCCCAAGGGCATCAAGATGGTAGTAAACCCCTACTCACCCACCCGACGCCTCAACCTACTACAAGTATTCTCCGACCAACTCAGCGAACTCCCACAACACCTGCAGGACTTCAACACCGAACTCGCACGCACCAGCGAAAAAAACATCAAACATCTCAACCGCTCTGTACTCGACAAACTCAAACGGAAAGAATAAATCCCTCATACCCCTCCCCCGAATAACTTCACTTGAAATAAAAAGAAAGGGAGGAAGAGCAATACGACAAACTTGTAAAACAGATTAAGACATCGGAATATGAAACATTTAAGTTCTATCTTCAAGTCTCTTCTACTACTTTCCAGCCTTTTACCCTCAACGGCGTTCGCACAAGTTTATGAACTTGTCACTTCTGCAGAACAACTCAAAGCTGGCGAACAATACCTAATAGTTAATGCCGAATATCAGAAGGCTATAAGCAGCGCACACAAAGACGCAAAAAATCTACCTTCCACATCTGTAGACATTCAAGGAGGGGTAATCAGAGAGATTGGGATAGCCCAGGTGTTTACTTTAGAATATCGCAGTTCTGGTTATAGTTTCAAATGTGATAAAGGGTATTTACAAGCGACTTCAAATAGTAATAATGAACTCACTTATTACGTTGCGACTACACCCAATAGTAATAGTAAGGCAACTATTACCATTAACGAAGACTATACCGCAACCATAGTTTTCGATGCCCCCAATACTACTAAAAATACTATCCAATATAATAGCGAGAGTGATTTGTTTAGCTGTTATGCTTCAGGTCAACAACCTGTAAGTATCTTTAGATATACTATGGGAGACCCCTCAAAACTTTATCAAGCTCTACATTTCTCCAGTTCCTCAGCCACAGTTGATATAGGTGACTCATTTCAAGAACCGATATTAAGCGGAGCTGAAACAAACGTCACCTACACCAGTAGTAACATTGATGTGGCTTCAGTAAATGCTACGACAGGTAAAGTAACAATTAAAGACATCGGAACAACCAAAATTACAGCTACGGCAGAAGCAACAGAGGAGTACAACATGGGAAGCACCTCGTATACGCTTACGGTAAAACCACTTGAAGAACTTTACGATTTTACAAATCCAGAAGCCTTAGGTTTCACATTTCCTAACACTGCATCCAGAGAAATCATTATTGATAAAGATATTATTATGGGTACCGTCACCATGTCTGTTACCCATGGTAGTAATACAGAAACAAGATTCTACAAAAACTCCAACAATGAAATCTATTTAGGGGTATATTCAGGAGGAGGTATAACCTTTTGTGTACCTAACAATTACAGAATAGACAAAATTTCTTTTACCCCTAAAAAAGGAGAAAAATTGGATGGTTTACCTGGTGTTACCAGCAACGAATGGAAAGCTGTGGAACAACAAAGTTCCGTAACATTTGAAGTTACTAAGACGGTATTGTTGCTATCAGCTAAAGTGTATTACAAGAAACTTACGCCTCCCACTATCACGCAAGATGTCTCAATTTCTTCAGTAGGATATTCAACATTCTCCTCAACATCTCCTATGATTATTCCAAGTGGCATCAAAGCTGGAATTGTTGAAATCAATGATGCAATAGCTACCGTTCATTATATATATATAAGGAGGGTGACATAATTCCCGCAAATGAAGGGGTATTACTCAATGGATCACAAGGAATTTATGAATTTGAAAGTTCTAACGTAGACGCTGAAAAGCCCACAACATATACAAACCACCTTCGCCCCGCATTTACTAACGATACTATTAAAGCACTAAATCAAGAGAAATTCTACATTTTAGCCAATGATAAAAACGACGGTTTAGGCTTCTATTATCAAGGAATAGATGGTGATGGTTCTAAAGTTTGGAACTTACAAGGCAAGGCATACTTAGTTTCTGAAAGTACCACTGCGGTAAAAGGTTTTAGGTTAGACGGCAACTCTCTAACAATTATTGAAACCATCCCCACAGCCTCAACACAGCCATTGAATATCTATACACTATCGGGGACACGACTCATGAATGTAGACGTCAAAGATTTACCACAAGGTTTTTATATCATAAATGGCAAAAAGCATTTCGTAAAGTAATACCATTTCATTCAAATGAAAAGGCAGAATTCCGAATTGGAACTCTGCCTTTTTTTTCATATTCCTCCCCTTAATTCCACTTCGTGGACTTGACTTCCTCACAACTTGACAATTTTCACCTTTCCCCCTTCATAGATAGCGAATGTTGGTGGGTTATCTGCTTTTGGGAAGGTGATGGAACCGGTGTTGCAAATGATGCGCCCTTGGTTGGTTTTATAGAGTTCGGGGATGTGGGTGTGTCCGTAGAAGAGGGCATCATAGTCGAGATGGGCTGTTGATTGCGGATTATGGATGTGCCCATGCGTGAGGAGGAGGCGCTTGCCCTCGTCGACGAGCAGGGCATAGTCCGCCATGATGGGGAAGTTGAGGAGCATTTGGTCGACCTCGCTGTCGCAATTTCCGCGCACGGCGATGATGTGCTGGGCGTGGGCATTGAGCAGGCGCGCTACTTCGGCGGGGTTGTGACCTGGGGGAATGGCGTTGCGGGGTCCGAAGTTGAGGAGGTCGCCAAGGAGGCAGAGCATGTCGGCTCCGCTGCGCTCAAAATAGGCAAGGAGGCGCTGGAGCGACGTTTGCGAGCCGTGGATGTCGGAGGCGATAAGGTATTTCATTGTTTTATAAACGGGGAAAGGTGAAAGGGGAAAGGGGAAAGGTGAACGGTGAACGGGGAAAGGGGAAAGGGGAAAGGGGAAAGGGGAAAGGGGAAAGGTGAATGGGGAATGGGGAAATCTTTTTAGAGTACAGATATCAGAGTACAGAGTACAACTTCTTTTAGAGTACAGATATCAGAGTACAGAGTACAACTTCTTTTAGAGTACAGATATCAGAGTACAGAGTACAGCCACCATGCGGTACGTATCCGCAAGGTAAAAGTTACTCACTACTCACTACTCACTACTCACTCCTCCCTACTACTTAGTTTTCAGCTGTTCGACGAAGAAGTTTGAGATGCGCGTAAAGAGGTGGTAGCGCGTCCCGCCGCCGTTGATAAAGTGGTTGCGGTTGGTATAGACTTGCATGTCGAATTGCTTGCCGTGTTGTACGTAGGCTTCGGAGACTTCGGTGAAGTTGCGGAAGTGTACGTTGTCGTCCGCCGTGCCGTGGATGAGCAGGAGGTTGCCGTGAAGGTCGGCAGCGCGCTGGATGGGGTTGATGGCGTAGCCCTGTGGGTTTTCGGCGGGGGTGCGCATGTAGCGCTCGGTATAGACGGTGTCGTAATACTTCCAGTTGGAGGGTGCGGCTACGGCTACTCCTGCCTTAAAGACGGGGCGCCCTTCCGACATGGCCATGAGCGTGTTGAAGCCTCCGAAGCTCCATCCCCAGATGGCGATGTTTTGTGCGTCGACGTAGGGAAGCGTGGCGAGGTAAAGGGCGGTTTCGACTTGGTCGCGCGACTCGAGGAGTCCGAGCTGGAGGTAGGTGCATTTTTCAAATTCCGAACCGCGTGCGCCCGTGCCACGACCGTCAACGCAGACGAAGATGAAGCCCTGCTCTGCCATATAGCTTTCGTAGAGCGCGCCGCCATACATGCCGATGCCCCAGGCGTCTTTGACTTCCTGAGAACCGGGTCCCGAGTATTGGTACATAATGACGGGATAGCGCTTCGAGGGGTTGAAATTGCGGGGTTTCACCATCCAACCGTTGAGGGTTACGCCCTCGCCCGTAGTGAAGGTAAAGAATTCTGCCTTGGAGCTCAGCGCCTCAACCTTTTGGCGCAGGGCGGCATTGTCGACAAGGGTAAGGAGCGTCTTTCCCGTTTCGTCGCAGAGGGTCGTAACGGGGGGCACACCCGCTGCGGAGTAGACGTTCATGAAATACTTGAAGTTTGCCGAGAAGGTAGCGGCGTTGGTGCCCGACTGCTTCGAGAGTTTCACGGTCTTCCCCTTCTTATCGGTGGCGTAGACAGCACGGCGCAGGGGGCTTTCTTCGCAGGAAGCGTAGTAGCACTTGCCCGTAGCGGGGTTGTAGCCGTAGAAGTCGGTAACGTCGAAATTGCCCTTCGTCACTTGGCGCATCAGCTGACCGTTGAGGGTGTAGAGGTAGATGTGGCGGAAGCCCGTGCGGTCGGAAACCATGGCAAAGCCTCCGTCGAAGAACTGCAGGGCGCTGTAGGCGTCTTCCTTGATGTACTTGCCCTCGGCATTGGTTTCGTTGAGCACTAATTTACACACTGCCGAACGTGGATTAGCCATGTAGACGTTCATCACGCTCTGGTGGCGGTTGAGGGTCACGATGGCAAGTTTCTCGGGGTCGCTGGTAAACTTGATGCGGGGGATGTAGTCGTCGGCAGCAATGGGAAGTTGCACTTCGTTGGTGCGACGGCTCTGGATGTCGTAGGTCAGCACCTTTACTTCAGAGTTCTGAGCGCCAGCGATGGGGTATTTGTAGGCATAGGCTCCAGGATAGTCAGCATATTGCGTGAGCGTGGGCGCTGCGCCTTGGTACATCGTCATGCTGTATACGGGCACCTTGCTTTCGTCGTAGCGCACCCATGCCAACATCTTGCTGTCGGCAGAGAAGTCGAACGAGCGGTTGGTCGAAAATTCCTCTTCGTTTACCCAGTCGGGGATGCCGTTGAGCACTTCGTTGAACTTGCCGTCCTTCGTCACCTGACTTTCAGAATTTCCAAAGAGGAGCTTCACGAGAAACAGGTTGTTGTCTCTGACAAAGGCAATCAAATTGCCGTCGGGCGAAAACAAGGGGACTTGCTGAGGTCCTCCCTTGGAGAGGGGTTCGTAGGTTTTGTTTTCTACGCTATAGATGTAGTGTACCGCAGTATAGGAATGGCGGTAGATGGATTTCGTCTGCGTGCGCAAAAGGATGGTAGATTCGTCGGGCGACATCACATAGCCATCAATGCTCTTCAACTTCTGAGCGCCACGTGCTTCATCAACGTTGAACACTACGCCAACCTCCTTACCCGTCTTGAAAGAGCGACGAATGATGCGCTTGTGGTCGGGAGACAACTGGGTGTAGGTTTCTCCATCAGCCATGGGGGTTACACCATAGACATACTCGGGATAATACGCCCCAGCAGTGATGTCCTTCAAATCAAGACTGCCCGCATTAGAAACCTGGGCAGAAGCATTTGCTGCAAACAAGGTGAGGAATGCCGAAAGCAACAACGATTTTAATTTCATATTTTATTAGCAATAAATGAGTGAAATAATAGGGGGAACGGGGAAAGGGGAACGGTGAGAGGTGAAAGGTGAGAGGTGAACGGGGAACGGGGAACGAACCTTTAACCTTTAACCATTAACCGTTAACCATTAACCATTAACCATTAACCATTAACCGTTAACCTTTTAATCTAATTAGCGGATAAAGAGCAATTCTCGATACTTGGGAAGTGTCCACATATCGTCTTCCACAATGAGTTCGAGTTCGTCGATATGCTGACGAATGCTTTGGGGACCATCAATAAAGGGAGCTACCTCGTCGTGATAGGCAATGGCTTTCTCGCGAATGTCAGTGATGCGGTTGACGCGCTTACGGGTTTCGACCATCTCGTTGACCTTCGTCACAATCATGTGGGCGTGAGCATTGATTTTCTCCACAAGCCCCACATTGTAGGCGGTGAGCTCTGCCGACTTTTCGGAGGGGAAGCAACTTTGGATTTTCATGATGTTGTCGACCAGCATACTTTGATACTTAGTAGCCACCGGTATGATGTGGTTCATACAAATATCTCCCAACACGCGCGACTCAATTTGCACCTTCTTGAAATACGTGTCCCACTTGATTTCGTTGCGCGCCTCAAGTTCGGCTTTAGTCATAATATTGGTCTTCTCAAACATCGCCACCGCCGTTTCATCAAGATAGCGGTCGTAAACCAAGGGCGTTGAAGCCTCGCAATCAAGTCCTCGCAATTTAGCTTCCGCCCGCCATTCGTCGGAATATCCGTTGCCGTCAAAATGAATGGGTCGGCATGCTTTAATGTCCTCACGAAGCACCTCAAGGATGGCGTTCAATTTCTCCTCGCCTCTTGCCAACCGCTCGTCTACACGCTCCTTAAAGTTTGTCAGCGCTTCTGCCACGGCGGCGTTGAGCGCAATCATCGCACTGGCGGGGTTCGCACTTGAACCCGTGGCGCGAAACTCAAAGCGATTCCCCGTGAAGGCAAAGGGTGAGGTGCGGTTTCTATCGGTGTTATCTACAGATAGTTCTGGAATCTGTGGCACATCCAGGCGCATGCCGTGCTTGCCCTCAAGGTGGAATAAGTCGTTGGTTGTTGAGCGCTCTATCTTGTCCAACATCTCCGAAATTTGAGCTCCCAAGAAACTGGAAATGATGGCAGGAGGTGCTTCACAAGCTCCAAGGCGCGGGGCATTGGTAGCACTCATGATAGATGCTTTTAACACCCCGTTATGACGGTACACCCCGACAAGGGTTTCAACGACAAACGTAATGAAGCGCAAGTTTTCTTCAGGGGTCTTACCTGGTGCATGAAGGAGCATGCCGTTGTCCGTCACCAGCGACCAGTTGTTATGCTTACCACTGCCGTTGATGCCCGCAAAGGGTTTTTCGTGAAGCAAGCATCTGAAGCCATGTTTACGTGCCACTTTTCGCATCAGCGACATCAGGAGCATATTGTGGTCAATCGCCAGGTTACACTCTTCATAGATAGGTGCTAACTCAAACTGATTGGGAGCCGCCTCGTTATGACGCGTCTTACAAGGAATGCCGAGTTCAAGCGCTTGAATTTCCAAATCCTTCATAAACTCTGCCACACGCTCAGGGATGGCACCAAAATAATGGTCGTCCATCTGTTGATTCTTCGAACTCTCGTGTCCCATCAACGTGCGTCCCGTCAAAAGCAAGTCGGGACGAGCGGCATAAAGGCCTTCATCAACAAGGAAATATTCCTGCTCCCAACCAAGGTTGGTAGATACACTCTGTACTTCAGGGTTAAAGAATTGTGCCACCCCCGTTGCAGCCTTATCTACCGCTGCAAGCGACTTCTTCAACGGCGCTTTATAGTCAAGAGATTCTCCCGTATAGGAGATAAACACGGTGGGAATCATCAACGTATCGCCTACAATAAATACGGGGGAAGCAGGGTCCCAGGCTGAATAGCCACGGGCTTCAAATGTGGAGCGAATACCACCGTTGGGAAATGACGAAGCATCGGGCTCTTGCTGAACAAGGAGTTTACCCGAAAAGTTTTCAATCATACCGCCCTTACCATCATGCTCCACAAAGGCATCATGCTTTTCAGCTGTACCTTCCGTAAGGGGTTGGAACCAGTGAGTAATGTGTGTCGCACCCATTTCCATCGCCCAACGCTTCATACCCTTGGCTATCTCATCCGCCGTAGCCATATCAAGTGGAGTACCCTTTTCTATTGCCTCTCTCAACTTCTGATAGATTTCAACAGGGAGGTATTTCCACATCTTCTTTTGGTTAAAGACGTATTTCGCAAAATATTCTGACGGACGTTTTTCGGGACTGGGGACTTCAAGAGGATGCTTCTTAAAAGCTTCTTCTACAACTTTGAATCGAAGTGACATAAATGATAATACAGAATAAATTCTATGATGTAAACTCCCCATAATAGGGAGTCATAAATGGTTATACTTAATCGCTAATATAATTGAGCCACTGCAAATTTACACAAAAATCAACTTATACGGGACATTCATAGCAAAAGTTAGCATTGAAGTATAGACTATAGGCATTTTACAAATCATGGAGAGCATATTGCCCTCCATTAAATCTGTAAAAAAATACCCCAAAATAACTTTTTAATCATCATCACTATTGCTGGATGTGCGCACGCGCTTGTAGTTTGCCCTACGCAAATAATCCACAATCATAGGATGGTTAAGAAACTCCGTTGGAGCATCATCTAAAATCAACCTAAATTGCTCAGTGATGACAGGAACGGAATATTGTTCGCTCAGCAGTAAGAACATGCCAGGCCCCAATACATTCTCGAAATTATCACGTATAAATTCATTTTCAACCGCCTCCATTTTACGTTCTAAACGTTGTTCGCGAGCATCCAACTCAGCTAAAATGTGAGGAACGTGTGAACCGCTCATGTATAGTTGTATTCTACGGTCGTAAATGGCATCCCACTCTCGTTGTAATTTCGACATTGCCTCAAAGAAACGATTCAATTTCTCATTCAAAGGGCTCCCTTTGATTCTGTTCCCGAAACAATCTATAACCACCTCAACTTCACCTCCTTCAATAACCAAAGGCATCACCATATTTTGGTCTAAATATAATTTTGCCCACGTAATTGAATCTACTGACCCCATAAGCGTAAATTGCCCATGCACAATTTTACATGAATCAACACGCCTTGTAAATTGAGCTTCGTGATGCGTCATCAGATAGAGCGTCTCTCCTTGCAACGCTCCTTCAACAACATTGCCAGCAATGTTATAATGGCGCGCACAAGAAGTTACAAGGAGTAACGTAATTATGTAAATTACATGTCTAATCATCATTCAACACGCTTCTATTTGAAAGTAATTCACTACATCCCTATTTCTAAAAAATAAATAGGAGATAGTTAAAAATAATCGGCACTTAATTCAAAATAAGTCCGACTTAATTTTCATCCTAATTGAAAGCAATCTACCAATAAGTTTTGCCTGATGTTATATAACTAATTTACATCACAGCAAAAGGTAAATCTATCGCTTTTCAAAAATATCGGGTAAGAAAAGAATGATACTACAATTAATTGTCAGCTTTTCCTTCTATTGCAACCAACGATTTTCATCTCTGCAAATATACTTTTTTTCAGATAATCCTCAAAAACATGTGTCCACTCTATACAATCTTTTAAGTATTTTTAAGTGTTTGAGCACATATAAGATATCAGAAAATAAAAAAGCGAAGACTTATATTGTCTTCGCCATTCCTTGTGAGCCGAAAGCGGGACTCGAACCCGCGACCTACGCATTACGAATGCGTTGCTCTACCAACTGAGCTATTTCGGCGACCTTGTTGGAGCAAGGTTGCTCCGAACACGGGTGCAAAAGTAGAAAGTATTTTTGTTACTGCAAAATGTTTTGACAATTATTTTTTCCAACAATTTTTCATGTAGTCTGCCAATCTATTTTCCGTGGGGTTTTGACAAGGTTGCCAAAAGTTTTCACCAACAAGTTCGTTAGGCATGTATTGCTGAAGCGTGAAATTGCCTGGGTAATCGTGTGGATAGAGGTATCCTCCCGAATAACCTAATTCTGCCATCAACTTTGTGGGAGCATTTCTCAAATGTAGTGGCACGGGAAGGTTGCCCGTTTGCCTCACGCGCTCCAATGCAGTATTGATAGCCTTATATGCTGAATTACTTTTGGGAGATGTAGCAAGATAGATGGTCGCCTCTGCAAGAGGTATGCGCCCTTCGGGCATACCAATCTTGTGCACTACCTCAAAGGCGGTGTTAGCCATAAGCAATGCATTAGGGTTTGCTAAACCAATGTCCTCGGAAGCAGATATCAGCAATCGGCGGGCAATAAACTTAGGGTCTTCCCCACCCTCAAGCATGCGCGCCAACCAATAAATGGCAGCATCGGGATCTGAACCGCGGATGCTCTTAATGAAAGCGGAGATGATGTCGTAATGTTGCTCGCCATTCTTGTCGTAAGCTAATGGATTCTGCTGTAAGCACGTATATATCAAATCGTCGGTGAGTACAAGTGGGTCATCTGGATTTGCAGTAGTTACAAGGTCAAGAATATTCAATAGTTTACGCGCATCCCCACCACTAAATCGGAGCAACGCTTCATACTCCTTGACGGTTATATTGCGCTCTGACAATACTAAATCGCGCTCAAGGGCATGATGAAGCAGTTGCAACAAATCTTCTTTTCCCAAACTCTCAAGCACATATACTTGGCAACGAGAAAGCAAGGGACGAATCACTTCAAACGAAGGATTTTCGGTAGTAGCCCCTATCAGCGTGATTGTACCCGTTTCTACTGCCGCAAGCAACGAGTCTTGTTGGGCTTTTGAAAATCGATGAATCTCGTCAATAAACAAGATGGGACTTTGTTGCGAAAAGAATTGTGAACTCTTTGCACGTTCAATGACTTCACGCACCTCCTTCACACCGCAATTTACCGCGGAAAGTGTGAAGAATGGGGTTTCTAAGGTAGAGGCAACAATCTTTGCCAACGTAGTCTTCCCCACCCCAGGAGGTCCCCACAATATGAATGAGGAGATACGCCCCGAGGTAATCATGCGTTGCAACACAGCGCCCTCTGCCACCAAATGTTGCTGCCCTATGTAATCTTCAAGCGTTCGTGGACGCAAGCGTTCTGCTAATGGTAACATATTGAAATAAAGAAGGAAGAATGAACCGTGAGGGTTCTTATTCTATGTGTTCATAAGAATGCCAAGCAATTATAGGTTATCCTATATTCCCCTAATATACATAGTAATAAGCTGAGGAATATATTTATCATTCTGCAACTTTTTAGCCAACTCGTTTACCAAAAAGTCACTCAACCATTAACCGCCTCAAGTTCCATCCATCGAAGCGTCTTGAGTTCGATTTCGTCATTCAACTCTGGGAGACGTTTGCTTAATCTGGTGAGTTCATCCACCGACAAAGTGCCACTGCAAAGGTCAGCCTCAATTTGGCGCTTCTCAGTTTCAAGGGCGTCAATATCCTGTTCAAGTTGCGCCAATTCTTGTTTTTCCTTAAACGACAACTTAGGCTTACGGTCAACAACTTTTGCGTTTGCCGTCACCTGAGGATTCGTATGTTCGCCCCCTTTTTCATTAACATCCTCCTTGGGCATATTACGGTATTGCGTATAGTTGCCTGGGAAGTCATCAATTTCGGCATTTCCCTTAAAGACCAACAAGTGATCGACCACTTTATCCATAAAGTAACGATCGTGGGAAACGATAATCACACACCCGCGGAAATCCGCCAAATAATCCTCAAGCACATTTAATGTGGCAATATCCAAGTCGTTTGTAGGTTCGTCAAGAATGAGGAAGTTGGGATTTTGCATCAAGACAGTGCAGAGATACAAGCGACGGCGCTCTCCACCACTAAGTTTGTAGACATAATCTTGTTGACGTGAGGGCGGAAATAAGAAATGATTGAGAAATTGCATCGCTGTGAGCGACTTACCCCCTCCCAAGTCAACAGTTTCGGCATACTTT
>JAEIGA010012599.1_pt1 | contig 12836 bp, 26 predicted proteins | sample 9270691 | NCBI WGS metagenome assembly JAEIGA01 (sample SAMN17057246, study PRJNA624740) | gut metagenome | biome: biome; isolation source: fecal sample | host: Bos grunniens | place: China: Xizang | collected 2019 | reverse complement strand
ATTTTGCCCAATCATTAAGAGCATCTTCTAATGTCCAATCGTGTTGGGTTCTCCACGTACGCACACCGTGAGCAAGCTCTTTTTGATCTCTTTCCCAACGGTCGATTGCGTCTCTTTTTGTTTCAAGAAATTTATATTCCCACAAATCCCAGCTATCAAGCCCGAAACGTCTGTAATCACGACCGTTGCCCACGTCTATCGTGAAATCTCTGAGTTTTCTTCTGATTTTACGATTAGACATCTGCTTTCCTTTTTTCATGGAATTTCTATCGCATACAGACATTCTACATAGTGGAAACTTCTTGTAACTTCTACTCATTGTATCGCCTCCTTAGGCACGAAGCCCTAGAAGACAGTAAACTTATTCTTCATTGTATTTCCTTTCTAGCCGATAGCAAACCCTATCAAGTTGTCGCCAACGAAATCAGGTTTTGTATAAATTCTATCGTACTTATCTGTACTTTTATTATATTTAAACCACATAGGATTGAAATCATATTGATAAAATCCTTCTTCAAGATGCTCTACTACTACATATGGATATGCTCCTGCTTCATATAAATCGCAGCAATTTTCTTCTACTGCTTCTATAGTCTTCTCTAAGCTCGCTAAATAGCCTACACATCTTGTTCCAAATCCATCTTTTTCAGGATATACACTAGTTATGAAATACATATCATACTCCTTAAATATATTATGACTGACGTTAAACAACTAACTCTCGCCAGTAGAAACGACCGGTACGTGACCACTTTTCGTATCACCTCAAGTCACGGTTTGTCACCATCGTCAGAGTTTTTTGAAGGTTGGTGGTGATATCTTACCACCTTCTATTATTGTAGTTGATTTGTCGCATCTGCCCCATGCGACGAGGGTGTTCCTAGGACAGAAACATGGAGCTGGAAGTCAGAATTGAACTGACGACCTACGGTTTACAAGACCGTTGCTCTACCAGCTGAGCTATTCCAGCATATTAAATTCTATATAATATCTATTCTTTCCTATAATGGATTTTAACCATTCCTCCACAGTTTCCCGGCTGTCACGGACTCGAACCGTTCGAAATAGATACTATATAGTATGGTTCGGGAACCTTGACTCGAACAAAGAATCCAGCAGTCAAAGTGCTGTGTGATACCATTTCACCATTCCCGAATATGTGAGTGGGGCAGCCGAGGGCCGGATTCGAACCGACATCTACGCACGCTTCTTCCATTCGGAGTTACCCACTATACTCCTTTTAACCTCAGCATATTCTTTTTCACACTCTTTGTCACAAAAGCAGTTATCATCTTTGTCGTTTTGTGTGGTCCAAATCAATTGTCCACATTGTTTACATTCACTTGCCATTACTATCTCCTATTTTGAAATCTACATACTCAACTGAATTTTCGTCTGCTAATTTTATAACAACACTTCCAAAAGCAGGGCTTTTCCCTTGTTTTCCTAAACCACTCTCAAAATTTATTCTACCCTTTGGTACAAACAGCTTACATTTACACTCTAATGTGTGGAATTTTGCAGTAGTTAGGAATTCTATTGGGAATAATACATATATTGTATTATGCACCATATTATAAGTTTCCACCGCTTTTTTCAAGAAGTCGTATTTCTTTGTGAATGGAGGGTTAATCCATATACGGTCATATTTTGTCCAATCTTGAACTAACCCATCAGTTTCAATTGTGTCGTAATGTGGGACACCAAATTCTTCAGCTTTACCTATACAAGTAGCTGGATCATAATCAAATCCATCGGGATAAAAATAATCCACTACATATTTTGGTGTGTAATATTCATTGTCCTTTGTGTAAGGTACACTCGGTTTAGCCATATCACTAGCCCCTTTCTTTACGTATAACATTTGTCCTGCCATCCATCTCTCTCCTTTAATGTTTCAGACTATCTAATAATTTTTTTATACCGTCTAAATCCTTAAAGTGTTCTTCGTCTAGAAATAATACAATTATACCAGCTTTTTCTGCTCTTTGTACACGTGTCAATGCTCTTTCTTCGTGTAACTTTTTACTCATAGTCATAGGTTTTTCTACAATTTGTATTGCTAATCCAGTATAATCGCCTAATAATAATGCGTCTATTGATACTCCTAATTTAGTTCTGTCATTTGGTTTATAGGGAATATCGTTTTCTTTTAACCACGCATATAGTTTTTCATAATAATCGTCTAGCTCTTTCTGTTTTTGTGTCACAACATATTTACCTAACTCAGGATACTTTGTGAAATAGGAAGGTGATAATTTTTTCCTACCTATTACTTCTGCCAATTCAGTTTTTGTAACTAATCTACCTTGTGCCTTAGCCCATTCGATTAATTTTTCTCCGTCTCTTACATACAAAGAACCTTTTCGTTTTTCATCATGTCTAAGTTCTACTCCATTTTTTTCTAGAATTCGTTTTACGGTGGTGGCATACGTTCCAAAAGCACGTGCAATAGATCCCATAGATTCGCCGTCTTTGTATGCTTTTATAATTGTTTCGTCTGCTACTTTCATATTCGCCACTCCTTTTACTTCATCTTCGCTAATGCTTCTTCGTAGATTTTTCTATTGTCCTTGTTCAAATCACATAATCTGATATTATTCAATGCTTCTGCAGTAAACCCTAGTCGGTCTTCTATCTCTGATTTTGAATATTTCATTTCTGCCATTATAACATCTAAAAACGTGTTTTTTCTACCAAAAAATTCAGAATCTAATAAGTCATAAGCGATGTCTATGAATGGTTTGTCTAACTTTTCACTGAAAAATTTAAACATATCTGCTATATAAGGCGAGCGCCCTTTACCCAAATACGTACTTTCTCCATATAAAACACGTCTATATGAAGTAATTTGCATATCTGGATAACTATATTTTTCTTTAAATTCTCTATATAATGCTGCTTTATTTAGTGCTCTATATTCGGATAAATCCTTCATCTTCAACTTCCTTTCTTCGATTTGTCTCATTTGATATATCATAACACATTTTATTCAAATCGTCAATTGGTTTCTTGTCCTTTTTCGGTTTTGTCTGTCCACGAAGTGGCTTCTTCTCGAATATTTCCACCATCTAACATGTAACATAGTATAGATAGCCAGTAGATAGGTTTATCTGGGAAAAATAGTCCATATTTTATCTTGATTTTTCCAACAAGTGCGATTTGTGCTAGTTTTTCTACTTCTCTAGTTGGTGTATCTTCAGATATTAACAATTCTAATTTAGGTACCTTGTCTTTTGAAAGACGAAAACGAGGTAATGGTCCCATAACACTCTTAGCTATCGTAAAATCTATATCATCAAATCCATAATATTCTTTTCTTAATTTCGCAGTTATCCACTTCGGATTTTTCTCTATAACTGTTACACCTTTGTCGATTATTCTTGGATAAATCTCATACTTCCATAAGCGATATATTAAACGCAACACAAGTATCGCAAGTACGATGTAACACAGATCTGTACTAATTGAAATCATTGTTATCTCTCTTTCTTTTTATTTCTTGTAATATATAATCTATACCACCCATATTTGTATCATCTAAATACTCATTACAAAATATTTTACGAGGATTATTTTTATAAAAAGCCTTCATGTGTGGTAAATTGTCATTCACTGTATCGAATTCGATTCCTTGGTCTCTACACCACGATACAGCTTTTTCTAATGCTTCTCCCTCACGCATAGTAATTAATATCAAAAATGCACCTTTTCGTTGTTCTCTTAATACATAGTCTATCACTTCTTGAATAGGTTCTTGTATGTCAGGGAAAGTACCTTTTGTCACGGCTAGGGTACCATCAAAGTCCACTCCGATTATCTTACTACGGTGTTTGTACATCTTCTACCTCCTTAGGTTCTTCTGTTACAACAGGAGTTTTCTTTTTGGTAGTTCTCTTTTTCTTCTTTGGTAAAAATAACATTTCTTTGTTGTCAAAATAAAATTTATCGTTACCGTTTTCTTCTTCAGGACCTTCATATTGTGGTCTCATGAACGATATGTAACCAGTTCCAAACTTTCTAACACAATCTCTTGTGCGAGCTATTCTCTGTGCATCATTTTTGAAACCTTCATTTATATAGTTCACGTCGTCTGCTTTATCTTCTGGTAATTTATCTAGGTCCACAAACACAGAAAAGCAGTCGGCCACTGCAAATTGTTTCTTTTTTGTTCTGTGTAAATATACTCTTATTTCCATATTACCCTCCTATTATTTATTCTCCACCTTTTAGTAGATACTTATTAGATACAACCTTAAATGAATTAGTCATATCAACCATTCTGAACACTACACCTTCTGCTATCTGATTTGGTGAAGCATCTTCAAAATATGTTCTGTATTTGAAATTATCAACGTAAGCCAGTAGGTTTTCCACAGCTTTGTCCACACTATCCACAGCTTTAAAATCGAATTTATCTTTATCTGCTATAATTGGTACAGTTTTTAAACCGAATTCTTCGCATAATTTAAACATACGAAGCGTGTCACATTTTGTGTAACTATCGTTTTCACCTGTTTTACTCACGAATACATTGAATACATACCATTCTTTTTCTGCTAATCCTAATTTATTTGATTGAATTCCAGGACCACATAATTCTCCTTGGAATACTACATATAGTCCATTTATAGCTTTATAGTCTTCTAGTTTCTTCTGTAAATCTCCATATTTTTTAACAGTTGTAGTATACATATTTTCGTCTTTGTACCATTGATTTCTACCACCAATTAAGAATGCATCACTAAATAATCCAGCAGTACAAGAACAACCATCCAGTTTTATACTAGCGTACCAATCATCAGCATCAGCTTTCATATATTCTGGTAAAACATTTTCAGCACAAGTTTGTATTCTTTCTTCATCTGTTTTTGGTACAAACCATTCGTGATGAATCAGCTCTCCTAAAGAACCGTTAGATACTGGTGGTTCATATTTTTCAATACCTAATATTTCAGTTAAGTCAGTCCCTTCTGTGTAAGCGATAGGGATTATTTCTTCTCTACCGTGAATTTGTCGGTCTAATTCTTCTAAATCTTTTATTGGAATAACTAAACCTTGTGATATTTGTCCTCTAAATTTATGTGTTGAAATTTTATATTTATTTAATTTTTGTGACCAAGAAGACCCTTTTAACCATTCTAACATTGGTACATCTGGAAGCAAACTGTCTATTTCAAAATAGATTACTTCGTCGCCTACTTGGTATTCTCCTTTTTTAGCTACGCAGTTCCAACCTAATATTTGAACAATCTCAATACGGTCTGCGCCTTCTATTGGTTTAATTGCTTTTACTTTCTGCACACTCGCTAATTTCCTGCTCATCCTCTTCATCCTTTCTCATATTATATTTAAAAAACACTTCATCAGTGTAATAACACCCAGGGCATCCCATTTTTTCAACCCTACAAGTATCCCATTCTTTACCAGAACATTGCATATTTATATCCCCCTTATTTCAATAATTTATGACATAATTGATTTACAAAAGTATTGACTTGGGACTGTATAGTTTCTGCGTCTTCTTTACTAGTAGTAACTACTTTAGGTAATTCTATCGAATAACAAATCCTTTTTTCTTCGTGGTCAGTCATAACGTTCACTTTATTGCTAAGTGATATTTTTGTAACTTTTCCACTCTCATTACTAAGAATAGTCATATCAAGTACCTCCTTTCTCTTTAGTCTTTGCTTATTGGTGGTCCAAAACCTAGTTGTACTTTAGAGTCGGATACACTGGCTATCCTCTCATATATTTCTAGTTTTGCATTGGCCATCGCTAATTCGTTTTTCAGTTGTGCGTTTTCCGCTTCTAATACGAATACTTTTTCCATCACTAATGCTTCTATTCTAGCATATGCATTGTTTTTAGTTTCTGCTTTTTTGGTAGCCATTGTATCCTCTCCTTTATTTGTTTTTATTAATTCTTTTGTCAATTTCCATATCAATTAACTTATTAATTCTTTCTCTTTCTACCTTAATAGCTTGGTCCAATATAACCATCATCGTGTTTGGCTCTATATCCATAACATCTCTACATTTAGTTATATATGGTTCCCACATACGAAAGATTTGTTTAGTTTCAATTCTAAATCTAACTTTGTCTTCGATGTTTTTCTCGACTTTTTTCTTTATATCTTTCAACTCATTTATAGTAGCTTGATGTAACGCTATTGAGTTTGCGATTTTATCGTCCATATTTCACCTCTAATCATTTAAGTTAAATAACATATTTGGATTATCACCTAACATTGTTGTAGGGAATTGTCCATTCCATTTTTGAATTAACTCTCTTTGGATTTCCAATCTTAATTGCTCTAATGATTTATCTGTTACAGATTGAGATTGTAATTCTCTAACTTTCGCTTCTGCCTCAGCTGTATTAATTTTTTGTTCATTTTGTACTTTTATAATTTCCAATTGAGCTTTTTCTGCTTCTGCTTTTTGTTGGTTTGTTGTTTTTGCTTCAACCGCTTTATTGAATTCATCTGTAAATCCAATGTTTTCAAGGTTTACAGCACTTATTAAGAAATATTCTTCTAGTCTAGTATTTAATTCTTCTGTAATTGCGTTTGCTACTTCGCTTCTTTTAGTTATCATTTCTTCTGCTGTGAATTTAGCAATCGCAGCTTTTAAACTACTTTGTAATGCTGGATTTAAAACTACATCATTATAATTTGCTCCAACTTCTGCGTATAGTTTAGAAGCTTTATCTGCTTTTATTTGATAATTGATTGACATTGTTACATTTACTATTTGAAGGTCTCTTGCACTTCCTTCTACTGTACCTTGATATTTTTGTGTTCTTATATCAATATCATGCACATCTTCGACGAATGGTCTTACAAAATGAAAACCTGCATCTAAATATCTATCTTGTACCTTTGAGTATAATGTTACTACTCCTATATGTCCTGTTGGTACTATTGTTGTACTTGCGAAAAATACTATTAATCCTATCACTAAAACTATACTAGCGATAATTCCGAATTTTTGAAATCCGTCCATAATTCAATCCTCCTATTTTTTAACACTTTCTTTTTTTATTTTAGCTTGTTTAGCTTTTAACTTTGCAATTTGTTCTTTTGCTTTAGTTAATTCTTCTTCGAACATTCTCAAGTCAGCTTGCGCTCCTTTTAATTGTTCTTCTTGTAACTTAAATTTAGCATTTGATGGAGCAGTTTTTATGAAGTGAAAAATTACTCCGGCTAATACTACACCTGTTGCTACACCTATTAAAAATACTGGGAACATAGGTTATCTCCTCCTTTCATAAAACTCTATTATTTCATCTTTTGTCATTGGTTCTTGTATTACGTCTATCCCTACATTATATGAATTTTCAATTTCATATTGCATAGGGTGCATAGTACCTGAATTCGAATGAACGTGTCCATAAAAATGCAGTGACCCATGATGTTGCTCGTTCCATACTTGAATTGGATAATGGAATAATGAAATTCTATGGTCTCCATCTTTAATCATCGTGGTATCTTTTACCCATCTAAATAAAGTGTGGTCAAACTCTTTATCATCTAGGAATAAGTGGTCGTGATTTCCTCTGATTAGATGTTTCATGCCATTAAGACGAGTTAGTATTTCCATAGTTTTCTTACCTTTGTGAAACGACAAATCACCTAAGATATATACTTCGTCGCCTTTCTTAACTTTATTATTCCATCTTTTTATATATTCTTCATCCATTTCATCTGTCGTTTCGAATGGTCTGTTTTCAAATTTAAGAATGTTTCGATGCCCAAAATGAACATCCGCGATATAATATTTCATTATCTTTCCCTTACTGAAAGTAAATGCTCAATTGCGGTTTTGATTTCTTGTCCTGCTTCTGCTTTACCTTCTTTTTCTATTTTGTTTATAAAATCCTTTAATGTTTGAATATGTGGACTAACATCTGTGTCCGCTTCTAATATATCACCCAACATTTTATATATTCTTCTCACTCTTCTACGAGGAATGTAGTTTTGTAATTGTTCTTTTAGTGTGTTATTTTCCTCTGTTAACTGTCTTACGAGTCTTTCCACTTTTCTTTTCCTCCTCCGCTAACCATTTGTGTTCACATTTAGGATGAATTGCATCTTTACATTCTTCGTCGAAGTTAGATACAGAATAAAATCTAGTAGGTGGTTTCCAATAACGTAAGTTTCTTTTGCATCTTTCTTGACAGCAGTTAGTATTACAATAACTTATATCTCCTGGTCCTATTTTTCTCATAGCCCCACCAATCCTTCCTCTCTCAAGTATCTTTGTACGTCTTGTACACTAGTGGCAATTATAAAATGTCCACGTGCTTTTTTAATTCTAGCTCCTTGGGCCAATTGTATTGCACTGGGTTTTCCTTGAGGGTCTTTGACTTCTATACCAAAAAACAATCCACCCCAACAACATAATAAATCAGGAATACCATTTTCTTGGTATAAATCTCCACCATGAATTTTATAACAAAGCCCACCACGTTCTTTTATATAAGCTTTTATTTCATTTTCAATTTCTTTTTCACGGTGTTTTTCATAATAAGATTTACTCGCCATTTTTATACAAACCCTCCTTCAATCTAAATACAATTTCGTCAGCAGTTTTGTAAATTATAGGTGCAGCTACACTCATAAAATCACAAATTTCTTCTTCATTCATAACTCTATCTTGTTGTCCTGTCTCCCATAAATAAATATGAGTAAGTTCGTGTCTAAGAGCTTTCACTAATGTGAAGCCATCTAATTCTTTATCTATATACACAGTAGAAGTTATAAATTCAGTTATCCCGTGTAATCTCGCCCCTTCATCTGGTGTACGATTTTCGTAATAAATTTTATTCATTTCTTCTCTGTCTCTAAAACATAGTTTCCATATATTCTTTGAAATTGCTGGTGATTTGAATGTAAACATACTAGTCCCCCTTACCTAATAATCCTTTTATTACACTTGCTAACAAACACACTCCAAATGCTTGTAACCAAGTTAAATGGAATGGTATATGAAACAACCATAATACTAAGTTTACTACTAAATATAAAGGAAGTGACCATAACGCTCCTACAAATACCAAAATTAATAATAACAATAATAATTCCATCATCATTATTTCCTCCTTTGTCAGCATTATATCATACTAGTTTAAAAAAGTTAATAGTTCTATTGTCTTTTTTCTAATTTTTAAAAAGGAACATCCTCTGTATCTACCGTATAACCATAGTCCCAACTAGGTTTGTATAATCTTTCGTCATATACAATTCCTTCAAATTCAATGTGATATGGTCCGTAGTCTACTGGGTCTAATATTTTAATCGTCATTCCTTTCATAACGTCTATTTTAATTTCATCAGTAAGTCTTCTTCCATATTCATCAAAACGAGCTACAAATGGAGTTTTCTTACCATACATTTCTAGTCTTTTATAGGCCATTATAATATTATTTTTTACTGCGGGTGTCATTCTACATTCGATACTCTCCACTTTAATTGGAGCACATTGCATCATAAGCTTCGCTTTCATTGCAGATAAACTTTTCAATATTCTATCTTGTGATAAATCTGGCTCATGACTACAAGCCACAGCGTATCTACGACCTAACGAACGATGGTCTCGTTCTTCGTGTACACTCATTTTTGGTTCCTCCATTTCTAATTTTCTCCATACTTCTGGGTCTATCATATGATGCGGATACATACTAGGAATATCTACGGTGAAAGAAGAAGTATCTGGGTGATAAGTATAACTACTCGGACGTAAAACTTCACCGTGTGTTGTGGTCCAAGTCTGCCATTTACTCGGGTCATATACTAATGATTCGTCTAAAAAATCCCCCATTTATTTTCCTCCTTCTTCTAACCATTTTTCAAATAATCTTAAATCAAAGTCGTGTCCTGCTTTAAGTGCGTTGAACACTTGTTGCTCTACACTACCTGCTATCTCTAGAAAATAGTATACTGGTTGTTTTGTTTGCCCAACTCTATCTAAACGACCTTTACTTTGAATAAAATCGATATAATTTTCTGGATAAGAAAACCATATTGCAATATTAGTTTTTACGAAATCATTTAATCCAGCAGAACCTGCTTGAATGTTCACTATCGCAATACAATCTTCGTATTTTTCCCAATTACTTAAATCTTTTGTTGTACCATCATAAATACACCAGTGTCTTTTCTTTTTGTCACACATTTCGCTTATGATTTTTGTTTCCATTATGAAATTCGTAAATACTACAATACGACCTTCGTTTCCTTCTAAAAAATCTTCCAGCCATTGTAACTTTGGATTTTTATCTAAACGTATATCTCTAATGAATCCACTATTACTCTCACGCATATAAATATGATGCAGAGCTGGTCTATTTGCGATTATAAAGTCTGTGTCTATATCTTCTATATCTCCAGACATCAAAGCTTCTTCTAGGGCATCCTCGTCCATTTTAGGCCATACTTTTTTCTCTTTAAAATATTTCATTTCAGGTGTCATTTTAAAAGTTTGTCTAATTTCAATTGGTCTTTCATACTTACTTTCATATTTTTTATAATAAGTATAATCTAATATTTCTTTATCCATAGCATCCGTATGTTTATATCCAACTATTTCATTAAATGGAAAACGAGATTTTCCGGCATAAACTAAATTATAATTAGCAACTTCCATACAATAATCTTTCTTGAAGTCTTTTGCTTTTATATCAAAAAGCCTACTTCCCAATGCTTTATATTGAGGATATAGGTCTATGTATTTTTTATTTTGTGATGTGGCACTAAGTATTAACATATATGGTTTAAATTCAGACGAAAGTCCTTGTATAAATTTACTCTGTTTTGAGTCATATGTCTTCATTTTATGACCTTCGTCTACGATAATAAGAGTGTCTACCATCTTATTTATTAATTCAATTTTAGCTTTATTTTTATCTCTCCATGCACTTTGAAAGCTAGATACAAATGTCATTTCGATGTCTGGAACTTCGTCTTTTATATCTCTATTCCAGTCATCTACTTTTGATACAGGGCATATTACAACTAACCCTTTAATCATATAGTTTTTATAAAGTTGTTCAGCAACAGAAAGAGAAGTAACTGTTTTACCAGTACCAGTATCAAACCCTAAGTATGCACCACGTATTTCGTTTTCACAAATTCTTCTGAATATATCATTAGCTGTTTCTTCTTGGTAGTCATACAATTTAGTTTTCATTCTGTTTTTCCCCTTTCTCCGCTTTCTTTCTCGCATAGTATTCTTTTTAATATGCTTGTCTTGCTTTTTTATTTTCTTCATAATGTTTTTTATAATAATCTTTTCTTTCTTCTTCGTGTGCTTTGTAATAACGTTTGTAAATATCTTTTTTACTTTCTTTTACTTCTTTACTATCTTTATAACGTTTATTATTATATTCGTTTATTCTTTCTCTGTTTTCTTCATAATATTTTTTAAAATATTCTTTTCGTTTGTCTTTGTTTGCACGATAATAATTACGTTGATATTCTTTTCTATCAGCTTTGCTCATCGCCATATTTCTCTACCTCCACTACATTTCTTCTAATCTTATACTAGCACTCACATTAGTTGTCTTGGTAAACTTTTTGGCTAACTCTGGTTCTTCTTCCTTTAACTTTTTACTATCAATTGTGCTTCTTGTGCTTGGAGATACGTGTGTCAATTTAACTGCTCCACCAATCACAACTGTCTTGGGTATATCAGGATGGTCTTTATATAATGATAATAAATTTAATTTGAATGGTTCGTAAACTTCGTCAAATTTTGCTTTTGCTTCTTTGAATTCTTTGTATCTTTTTGCGAACTCATCTGGGTCACAAGTCATAGCCTGTCTAAAAGCTCTGTTCACTTCATCCGCAGCATCTTCTGTCATTTCCTCTGAAACTTCTTCCACTACGACTTCTCTTATTTCTAGTGTATCTTCATCTATAATTTTTATTGTCCTCATTTATTTGTTTCCTCCCAATCTTTCTTAATTCTTTTAAATACATTTTCCGCAGTAAGCCAACCAATAACAGAGTCACCGTGATGGTATCTTTCCCAAGGTGTAAGTAATCCCATGATTTCCAGTTTATCCTGTTCATAACCATGGGCACCGAAACCACCAATAACACTGATTTTTTGGTCTTCTCCTTTACGTGGATAACATATTTGATAATGGTCCATTATGTCTGGGTACGCAGATAGTAACCTCTTATCATACCCAAAACATTCTATGAACTCAAATGGTATATTTGCTTTCTCAAGCATTCTTTTAAGCTTGAATATCTCCTTGTACTTGCTCATTTTCTTCAGCCTCCAATTTTTCTTCAGGAGTTATAAAACCTTGAACTCCTTTTTTAGTCCTCTCAAATGCTCTCGCTTGGTTAGCCTTGTTTAATTCTAATTGTCTTCTCATTCTTTCTTCTTTAACTAAGTGAGCTATAAATATTTTCTTTTCTAGTTTTAATCCATAGTTATATGCGTTTTCTACTTCTCTTTCACAGTCAGTATTTAATACCCAAGGTGTTGAATTGTAGATGTATTTTTCCACACTATACGCAAGTCTATCTGCATCTACGTCTGGATAATCAAAATAATAAATCATAGTTTGCATTAAAGTAACGATACTTCCTGGTAATTTCTTTTCATCTAATGTTTTTAATAATGGTTCTACATATTCTAATCTAGGAACAGCAGCTCTATATTGGTCTTCTGTTAATTGTAATATACCTTCTTTGATATCTCTGTGTTTTGATTTTGAAACTCTATATACAGCAGTAGAAATGATGTCTAAGTTTCCACCTGCGTATTTTTCCATTAGAGATAATAGTCTTTGATAATTTTCATTACCTTGCTCTGCGT
>JAEIGA010012598.1_pt1 | contig 12837 bp, 13 predicted proteins | sample 9270691 | NCBI WGS metagenome assembly JAEIGA01 (sample SAMN17057246, study PRJNA624740) | gut metagenome | biome: biome; isolation source: fecal sample | host: Bos grunniens | place: China: Xizang | collected 2019 | reverse complement strand
TATTATTTGCCTTAACCGATGCCGATGGCACAATTTCGGAGGATGCTTTGGGCGATAAACGAATACTATTCACATCTGCCGATGCATTGTTTGCTGCCGAGGTTACCGATGATTACATCATGAAAAATATAAATACCTATGCTGGCAATTTCCTCACTAAGCAGAAGAGTGGCTATAGCATCGAGGCATTCGGAAATAGGCTAACTATTGCACAAGAAGAGAACCTATTGTATGTTGGTGTAAACAATGATGGCAGCATTAAAAAGGAGTCTGCATCCGACCAAGAGTGGTTTAACAATGTCATTGGTAGCTACCTATTTGCAATGGTTGACTTCGACCGATTGTTTAAGTCGGGATATGGAAGAACTGCCCTAAGTGTTATATTTAACAGCATAAATAATCCAACAGATATTGATAACGCCAAGAGGCTTATTTCGTCGATTGATAGAACATATATTACCATTAGTGGTAAAGATGACACCGTGCGTGGTGAACTAATGATTGTTACTCGCAACAAGTCGAAAAACTCGTTGCACAATATTGTTGAATTGTATTACGACATTGCTTTTAACTAATGAATACTATTAAACTCAAAGGCGTGGTGCCCGAGATATTTGCTTCAAACAAGGAGCTACACTCCGATGTATGGCTATCCGATGTCGAGTTTGAGCAGGGCAAGCGCTATCTAATCAAGGCCGACTCAGGTACTGGAAAATCGTCGCTCCTAAGCTACATCTATGGTCAGCGAGGTGACTATCGTGGCGATATCCTATTTAACGATCAGAACATTCTAACACTCTCATCTCATGACTGGTGTATGATACGTCAGTCGATGCTGAGCATCTTATTCCAGGATCTTAAACTCTTTGGCGAGCTTACAGCTTTGGAGAATGTAGAGATTAAGAATAGACTCACTAAGACTCAGCCAACCAGAGTTATTAAGGGCTGGTTCGAGGAGTTAGGTATTGCCGACAAGCTAAAGACACGTGCCGACCACCTATCTTATGGCCAGCAGCAGCGCGTGGCACTTATTAGGGCTCTGTGTCAGCCATTTAACTTCCTGTTACTCGACGAGCCAATATCGCACCTCGACGACCGCAATAGCGAGGTAATGCGCGATATAATCATTCGTGAGACAACACGTCAGGGCGCAGGCATTATCGCCACGTCGATAGGTAAACACATGGATATGGAGTATAATAAAATATTGAGCCTATGAGACTAATTTGGAAACTTCTAAGAAAGCACGTTAGTCTATTTGAGTTGGGCATATTCTTCATTGCCAACCTCATAGGCATGGTTGTAATACTTGCTGGTGTGCAGGTATATACCGACTTACGCCCATTGGTATCGGGCGAAAATGCTCTTGTAGGCAACGATTATGTGGTGATATCAAAGCCTGTAAAGCGCGTAAATAGTAAGGCCGTGTTTAGCCCCGAAGAGATTGAAGACCTCAAGGCACAGCCATTTACATTGCGTCTTGGCGAGTTTACCCCTGCACAGTATCAGGTGTATGGCGGCATTAACATCAATGGTCAGGCACTCTCTACACTCATGTTCTTTGAGGCAATACCTAACGAGTTTATGGATGTCAAGAGCAAAGAGTGGAAGTTTAAGCCATCGAAAAACAAGATACCTATCGTTATTCCTCGCAACTATCTCAACCTCTACAATTTCGGCTTTAGTCAAACTTCAGATATGCTACCGCAAATCACTGAGAGTATGATGAAAGACATTGAACTTGAGCTTAAACTCTCAGGTGATGGTAATAGTCAGACTTTCACAGGCAAGGTGGTTGGATTCTCTGACAGACTAAATACCATTCTTGTGCCCTACGACTTTATTACATGGTCGAACAAGCGCTTTGCTAAGAGCCAAGAGGCGGAGATTTCTCGTCTGATTATCGAGGTTGTAAATCCGAGCGACCCAGCGCTATTGAGCTACTTTAAGGAGCATGGCTATGTTACTGAGGAGAAGCCAGCCGAGAGTAGCAAGGCGTTGTTTTTGCTTCGTGTAGGTGTAGGTGTAATCATATTTATCGGTGTGGTATTCAGTCTATTATCATTGATTATATTAACTTTGAGTATATATTTACTACTCCAGAAAAATATCGAGAAGCTCGAGAATCTCCGACTAATTGGATATACCACCTCTGCTGTAGCACGACCATACAACATAATTGCCATCACGCTTAGCGTATCTATCATGATACTCAGCCTTTTGATTATCTCCAGGGTACGACTCATATATATCGACTACCTCGTAGAATCGACGGGTCGAGATATACACGGAACCATGGCCCTTACTATTGTATGCGGTCTTGCGCTTATGGTTGGAATAATCATATTTAATATGGGCGTTATTCGTCGCAAGATAGTAGAAATATCTCGCAAACGATGATTCGCAAGGCGACACACGACGATATTGAAGCGATTATGGGCATTGTTCGCAGTGCCCAACTTGCGCTATGCGAACTAGGCATCGATCAGTGGCAAGATGGCTACCCTAGAAGCGAAAATATTGCTGAGGATATTAGCCAAGGTGTTGGATATGTAGTCGCCAACGACAACACTATTTTAGCATACGCCGCTATAATACTTACGGGTGAGCCGGCATACGAGCAGATAGCCGACAAGTGGCAAACAGACGAGCACTATGTTGTTATTCATCGTCTATGTGTAGATAGCGTAGCGCGTCGCCAAGGCATCGCACTGCAACTCATGCGGCACGCCGCACACATTGCTCGTGAGCATGGCATATCGGCATTTCGCATCGACACCCACAATGGCAACATTCGTATGCTCGGTATGATGCAGCGCCTTGGCTTTAAGCACGTAGGAAAGATTCTCTACGAAAGCGGTGAGCGTGAGGCTTATGAGCTCGATTTAAAATTAAGTAATATATTGTAATTGTCTATTATATGGCAAGTTATCTTCAAGTAGAAAACATTTCAAAGTCATACGGCGACCGTACACTATTTTCAAACATTAGCTTCAACATCAACGAGGGCGACAAGATAGCCCTTGTTGCGCCAAATGGCACGGGCAAGTCGTCGCTAATGAAGATTCTTGCTGGCGTTGAGAGCTCAGATCGAGGAGGCGAGGTTAAGTTTATGAAGGACATACGTGTTGCCTTCCTTGATCAGAACTTCGACTTCAATCCTCGCAACACGATATTTGAGGAGGTATATACTCGCATGGGCAGCCTTGCGCCCGAGATTAGGGAGTATGAGGAGGCTATGGCAAGTGGCGACAGCAGTCGTTTGGAGCGCGCCATCGCCTCAATGGACGCTTCAGGTAGCTGGGATATAGAGCAGAATATTAGACAGGTACTATCGCAGCTTAAGATTGAGCGACTTGATCAACCAATGAGCGAGCTTTCGGGAGGTGAGGCTAAGCGTGTGGCACTTGCATGCATGATGTTGCAGAATGCCGACTTCTTAATTATGGACGAGCCAACCAACCACCTCGATATCGAGATTATCGAGTACCTCGAGAATTATCTCCAGCGCTCGCGATGCACACTCTTCATGGTTACGCACGACCGCTATTTCCTCGATCGTGTATGTAACACAATCATGGAGATAGATCGAGGCAACCTATATGTCTATCGTGGCAACTATACCGAGTATCTCGAAAAGCGCGAGGAGCGCTACGAGAATATGCAGGCAGAGATTGACAAGTCGCGCAACCTACTACGCCGAGAACTCGAGTGGATACGTAGCACACCTCAAGCTCGCACAGGCAAGGCACGTTACCGCGTTAATGCCTTCTACGACCTTAAGGACAAGGCGTCAGTGAGCCTTAAGACATCGAACGTAGAGATTGACGTTGCCACATCGCGCCTTGGTCGCAAGATTATCGACTGCATGGATGTCGATTTAAGGTTTGGGGAGAGAAAGATGCTCGATAAGTTTTCGTACAAGTTTACACGTGGTGAGCGCATAGGCATCGTAGGTCGTAACGGCGTGGGTAAGAGCACCTTCCTTAACCTTATCTCAGGCGGTTTACAGCCCGACTCAGGCATAATTGAGCAGGGCGAAACACTACGCATAGGCTACTACACTCAGCGCGGTATTAGCTTCAAGCCAGGGCAAACCGTGTTGGAGTGCGTGCAGGAGATTGCTGAGGTTGTCAAGTCGTCAGACGGACAAAACGTATCTGCAACTACCCTACTAAATCGCTTCTTATTTCCACACGAGACCTTTACAAAGCGTATCGACATACTTAGTGGTGGCGAGCAGCGCAGATTATATCTACTCACTGTGTTGATGCGCAATCCCAATATGCTTATCCTCGATGAGCCAACAAACGACCTCGATATCATGACACTCAACGTGTTAGAGGAGTATCTGCGCGAATTTAAGGGCTCGCTTATTATCGTTTCGCACGATAGATACTTCCTTGATAAGTGCGTCGATCACCTCTTTGTTTTTGAGGGCGAAGGACGTATCAAGGACTTTGTGGGTCAATATAGCGAGTATCGAGAATATATTAAGGAGAAAGAGGATTCAGAGCGTCAGGCCCAGCGTGCAGTGGCGCAACCCAAGGCTCAGCAGCAGCGCACACACGACACATCAAAGCGCAAACTATCGTTCAAGGAACAGCGTGAGTTAGAGGAACTTGAGCGTGACTTAGCATCTCTTGCCGAGGAGCGAGCAAAGCTCGAGGCAGAACTTAATGCGGGCACAACAGACTATGCACGCTTAACAGAAATATCTAGTCGTATCGAGGAGATAATAGCAACAACAGATATTAAGGAGCTACGCTGGCTGGAGCTAAGCGAGTAACCCACTTTGGCTTAATCATTGCATAGACATAGGCATAAATCTTTATGTCTATGAAACGTTCACTTACTATCATCGTGATGTGCATGCTCCTCGCCACCATGTTTTGGGCATATAGTGGCGATGCTCAGAGCAACAAACAGAGTGCCGACGCAATAAGTCGCGAAGCTAAACGTGAGGCGCGCCGTGAAAAGCGCACGCAACGCCTTGAGGCCTACGAACAACACCTCGACTCGCTTGTTAGGTCAAATCACTTTAGATTTACAGCACAAACCATGCAACAGCTCCCAGCAGGCATGATGCGCAATCTGGAAAATCCTTACTATGAATTGGTGGTTATGGGAAGTGAAGTTGATGTTTGTTTACCATTCCTAAAGGGTTATACACCACCCTATTACCCTGTATTATTTAACTATGTTTTGACATCGGTAAACGGTTATAATGTAGAGAAGACGAGCGAGGGTTGGCACATAACATTCGAGTCGTCGATGTACTCAACAACAAACTACACCTTCTCGCTCGAAATATATTCAAGGTACGGAGGTGCAACACTAACGCTATCATCGCCATTCTACAATAGCGTGCAATATACAGGAAACATTCTCGGAATTTAATACGCCTAATATTTAAGCAGACGCTCGGTATCTGTCATGAATATGTTATATAGCATACGTGAATCGTTCGACATCTTCAGTGTATCGCCCACTGAGCGAGGAACAATACGATAGCCAGGCTGTACAACATGTATGGGGTGAGCATTGGCGCTGTAACTCAGTCGAGAGAGTGTGTCGCAGCGAATAATGTTCACCTCAGCAATTAATCCACCATTAGTATATCGTTTACGTTGATTAGATACAAAGTTGCCCAACGAGTAGAACACCACACCATCAGACGATACTTCGTAGGTCTGCACAACGTGAGGATGACTGCCAATGATTATATCAACGCCAAGCGATCTAAGAAATCTTGCCATGCTCTTCTGCTCTTCGTTAGGCACTTTTTGGTACTCAATACCCCAATGCATGCAGGCAATAACACAATCAACACTATCTCTATTAATTGTTGATATATCACGCTTAATGCGCTCATTGTCAATAATATTAACAAACATTCCTTTAGGCACAGGATAACCATTTGTGCTATAGGTATAGTTTACCAAGGCAAACCTCACACCCTTAGATGTGAAGTATAACACTTTGTTGGCGTCGTAATCCTCCTTAGACAGAAAAGCTCCCGTATGGCCGATATTACACCTGGTAAGCTGCTCAACCGTAGTATTTATTCCTCGGCCACCTCTGTCGCAACAATGATTATTTGCCAAGAGAGCAATATCAACACCCATGTCGGCCATTGCATCTGCAAGCTGTACGGGTGAAGCAAAACTAGGATAACCACTATAGTCACCACGTGTGGTAAGCGTGGTTTCAAGGTTTAGCACAGCAACATCTGCATTACGAAATATGGGCGCAACATACTCGAATGATGCAGAATAGTCATATATGCCACCACCTCGATATGCTGCTCTGACTTGTGGTATATGTTGCATCAAATCGCCACCAAACACAAGACGCACCGTGTCAATACGCACCTGTGGTTTGGGCTGCATGTCAAGGGCAATTGCCTTATTGTCACAACACGATGTTGACACAGAAACAAGCAGCAACAACGCAAAGATTTTATATACAAGCCATTTCATATTACAAATATCGCAAAATTTAACTATTTATACAACATATTAATAAAAAAAGACCTATACACGGTATAGGCCTTTTATACAAATAGTGTTTATGGTTAAATATTGCCGATTGCATCGAGTATAGTTGTGAAGGTCTCTTCTGTAAATTTGCCACAAATGTCAATGACAGCAACCTCGGCGCCATCAGCTACGAATATAATGAAATCCATCACATCACCAGCGCTCTTCTGATAGATGTTAACAGCCGTACCATCTTTGTCGATATTTGCAATAGATTTAAGGTTGGCATCTGCCACCATTTTGTCAAAATGTTTGCTAACATCCTTTACATATCGAGCCTTCTCGGATTGAATAATAACGATATTCTCAATCACACTTGGGTCGATCTCGCCAGATGCTCCTGCCATAGCAAGCATCTCGCCAGTGAGGTTTACAACTGTAACATCCTCTACTGATGAGTATCTATCAGCAAGTTCGTTGATCTCCGGAATAGATGCCATAGCACTGAATGGCAACAGCATCATAATCATCACAATAAATCTTTTCATATCTACTATTTTTTAAGTTAATAATTGTACTAATTTTTGCTTGGAGGACTAAGCTTTGAGAGCTCACCCAATCGCTCATAAGGAATAGTTCCCGACATTGCTACAACGCCCAAACCACCATTTTTGCTGTGAGTGATGATTATCACCTCCTTAACGATATTACCCTGCTTTAGGATATAGACATCGTTGCGTCCGCGCTCATCGTGCGACGTTACGAGATACCCTGCACCGACACTCTGAGCAATGGCAAGCGCTCGTTGCTCCAAGGTTTTAGCGTATGACGGATTGTTGCACGTGATCATATCAATATTGTCAAGCATCTTGAATGTGGCACGTTGCTCTTTGTTGGCAAATGTCTGAGCCATGCCGAGCATAACGCTACCGGCACTAAAATACTCGACATCTGCTTGCTTTTCAGCCTCATTACCAAGCTGCTCCATAGCAGGAATTTTAGCCGATGTGACAAGTGGTATTAATGTGACTATCAATAAAATAAGTCGCTTCATATAAACTATAGATTTTCAAGTATTGATGTCGCCTCATTGAGCTTTATATCATTGCCAACCAGTCGCACCACCACACCCTCACTCTCCGATATACTCACTATCAAATACTCTTGCAACTCCTTGCGTTTATTGCCATTCTCGCCCTTAAACACTTGGGTGACATGATATATCTTCACAAGTTCACCACTGCTATTAACCGCCATTAGAAGATTATATCCTTTGGCTATGGCTTCAATATCTGATTTTAATTCGCCTATTAGCTTAACATCTTCAACAGCAATCATCTGCATATACTCAACTCCAGCATTTGCTCCCATGCTCTTGAGCATATCACCAGAGAGCACCACCGTTGAGCAATTCTTCTTAGTCGAGTATTTATCAACCAACGGAGCTATATGATCAGTTTGTGCCATCGCCACTGAGGGCAAACACAACATTATTAATAATATAAGTCGTTTCATATCACGCAATGTTTTAGAAGAATAGACCTACACCTGCCGATAGCCTATTAGCCTTAGGGCCTGTGCCACTCTTGAACATCTCTAGGAACGAGTAGTTAACAAAACCGTATAGCTTACCATATCCTATACGCGCTGTTGCACCTATTTGCACTGGATTAACCGTAACCGTGCGTTGGATAGTGGTTATAGGCTTCCTATATCGCAGAAAATCATTCATTACTATGTCGAGGTTAGCACCGGCTGCAACGAAGAACTTCTTACTAAAGTTCCAATTAATAAGGAATGGCATATGTATATAATCTACACCTAGTTGCGACTTCTTAATATCGCCCTCAAGTTTCACTGGGCGCATCATGCCATCTGCATACTGCATAGAGTAAGGACCAGCAAAGGCATAACGCTCACAGCCAAAACCAAATCCCATATTAAAACTCCACGTGCCTCTCTTATTGAGTGCAACATCCATCGACAACAGATTAATCGCAATATATGTTGATTTTCGATTTCCAAATTGGAGCATTGCAGCCTCCTCTTTTGAGTACATCGAGTAATCAATATTCATTAGAGTATTAACACCAACCTCAACTATAGCGAGATGGTCGGTGTTACGCACCTCGAAAGCGCTGAATGTTACTCGTGGATTCTCCTTATTATTAGCCGCTGAGCCACTATTGCCAAACTCGAGATTCACACCCGCAATAGTGAGCGAGATATTGCCATCATCTGTGGTAATGCGATTCTGCCCATCACTACCAATATAGATAGTGTTTCTTTCAACTGGATCTTGCTCCTGCGCCGATACTGCCACTACAGACAATATGGCTATAATTGAGATAAATAGTCGTTTCATATAAAGTTTTATTTAGGTTAGTTCTTATTCTCTTCAAGTACTGGAATGTGTAGTCTTCGAATACCACTCATGGCCTGCTCCATATTGCTAGCCACCTCGCCTAATATTCTGTTAGTCTCAGCATGAGCAATAGCCCAATCATCAACTTGTTTGCCATCAACATAGCATATAAATTCCTTGCCCATACTTGGATAAAACTCAGTGCCATTATCCTTAAACAGTGTAGTGAGCAGCATTATCACAGCAACCGATGCCGCTACGCCGACACCAATATGATAGCTCCACGCCCTCCAGCGAGCCCTCTTTATGCTTGGAGCAACCTTTATCTCGACCTTTGCTGGTGTGGCCTCCCTAATCTCATTAAGCGACGTAAATAGCATCTTCATGATCCGAAACTCATCGGGAAGCTCCTCGCACTGCGAAAAATATTGCGACAACAGCTTCTCCTCCTCTAAAGAGGTGTTGCCTTCCAAGTATTTCTCAACAAGTATTTTAACTTCGTTAAACTCCATAATTCATAATTGCTATTATCTGTTCTCTCAATGCCTTGCGTGCTCGAGATATATTCATTCTAACGCTACTATCATCACACCCAGTAACCTCGGCAATCTCCTCTATTTCATACCCTTCAACATCGCGAAGATGAATTGCTATACGCTGCTTTTCGGGTAGTTGATTGATTAGCTTCAGCGTCAGCGCTGCCATATCACTAATATCAGTGGCTGCATCGCCATTACTTGCCGTAGTGTGCCGTTCTAAACCCTCAAACTCCTGCTTACGTGTGCGCTCTCTACAGCGGTCTATTGCGAGATTGTGCGCGATGCGACAAACATAGGCTCGTGGATAGTCGCTCTTGATTATCTTTTCACGCATTAGCCACACCCTCTCGAATACATCTTGCGCTATATCCTCGGCTTCAGCATCGTTAAGTGTAATGCTTCGAGCCAGTCGATACACCGTTTCACGCATTCGTGCAACAAGTTCAATATATTCTGTTTCGGTATTCAAGCCCTTTAGTTTTTCTGTTGTTTGTCTATATAACGAATAACTACTACAAATGTAACATCGAATAGAGAATTTTCCTTTATTTTTCACAAAAAAAAATGCGACACCCGAACTTCGAGTGCCGCACACCTATATAATATATTTTTAGAAGTTGTACTGCGCCATAATGCTTAGGCGATTTGCTGAATTAAGAATGTCGCTTGCATCACGTCGTGTACCATGTAGATACTCAAGGGCAAAGGTAAGGTTTGGAGTAAGCTTGTAGAAGGCATTTGCAAAGAGATAGCTACCCTTCTTATACTGCTTCTCGCTAATATATCCGTCGCTCTTGTCAAGACCCACCTCAGAGTAACCAGCCGCTACCCAAAAACGATTAGGCATGATGTTTACCTGAGCTGCAGCCTGCCAACCCCACATCAAAGGAGTCTGAAGCTGTGTAGGGTTCTCGGGATTGTAGGTAAAATCATATGGCGAGCCAGTAAGATCCTGGATATATGGTGTAATACCCTGGCCATAAGTACCGTTCATATAGAGGTCAACCCAGCGTGTTATACCAAGGTGGCCACTAAACTGAACACCCCAACCAAGTTGTGTTGTATTCTCACCTGTTAAGTTGTTGTGAAGATACATATCACGAATTACACCCGATATACGCAAGTGGCTTACGCGCTCACGACCAAACTTATATTGCAAGTAGGCAATACCATCGGGCACTCGCTGCATTATTGCCGAGAAGTTATCGCCATAAGTAGCATTCACCACTGGGCGCTCAGCTGCGATACCAAAGCTAAATCCCGAGCGAGCGTGATACTCATAGCGTATCATCTCGTTGAACGTGAAGTTATAGGCGTTAGGACCCTGAAAATCAATTGTTGTTGGCGCCGCTTCAAGGTCACAGAATGTGGACACATCACGACCTATAGTCAAGCCCTTAAACTGCACGTAGGCCGAGCGTAGGCGTGGCAGATAGGAGAACTCCTCGCCACCACGGAAGTCCATATCACTATATACCACCACACGTCCCAAGAGATCACTATTTACGACTGCCTTAAGATATAGGCGTGAGGTCGATGCGTCCATCATAACTCGCTGATCGGAGGCGTAGCTCTTACTCATCGGAATGTCGTAAGGCACAAAGTCGATATTATCGACTGCGCCGCCAAAGTCGTAGCTTGTGCGAAGGTTTACATATCCACCAAGCGCCAACGAGAAACGATTGTTTGGCGAGGTGAATATAAACTGAGGATTGCCAACCTGCTGGAAGCCTTCACGCTGAGTCTCAGCAAAGTCACGCATTGCATGCTTATGTGCTTTGTTGTGATGATGTCTGTGGTCATCACCCATGGCAGGAGTATAGACCGATGGCGAATACTTCTCGTCATCATTTGTGGTTTGTGCCACCGCTGATGTGGCAACAACTGATGCCGCAGCAGCAATTAAGAGTGTTTGTCTAAACAGTTTCATAATCGTCGATTTAGATGTTAAACATACGTTTTCGCATCGTCTATCACAACTTATATGCCAAATAAACAAACAACTATATAGCGCTCCCTAACCGATAATAATATACTATATATAATAGTAAAGGTGGTCAAGTGGTCACCCATTACTACTTAAACATCTGCTTTAGATAATATCCCGTATAGCTCTCGCTATTCGACATTATACATTGCGGCGTTCCCTCGGCAACAACCTTACCACCGTCACGACCACCCTCTGGACCCATATCAATAATCCAGTCAGCAACCTTAATCACATCGAGGTTATGTTCGATGACCATTGCCGTATTACCACAATCCACCAAGCGATTGATAACATCGAGCAACTGACGAATATCTTCAAAGTGAAGACCCGTGGTTGGCTCATCTAGAATGTATAGTGTGCGACCGGTGTCACGTTTAGCAAGCTCCGTAGCGAGTTTTATGCGCTGCGACTCACCACCCGATAGCGTGGTGCATGGCTGACCAAGCGTCAGGTAACCAAGTCCAACTTGCTGAATAGCACGCAACTTCTGATATATCGACGGTATATTCTCAAAGAACTCTACCGCCATATTTATAGTCATATTAAGCACATCGTTGATGCTCTTACCCTTATACTTCACCTCAAGGGTCTCTCGGTTATAACGATTGCCACCACATGCCTTACACTTAACAAAGACATCGGGCAAGAAGTTCATCTCGATAGTCTGGAAACCAGCGCCACGACACTCCTCGCAACGACCACCCTTCACGTTAAACGAAAATCTACCCGCCTTATAACCACGAATAAGTGCATCGGGGGTCTCCGAGAAGAGTTTGCGAATATCGGCAAAGACATTCGAATATGTTGCAGGGTTACTACGTGGTGTACGGCCGATAGGCGACTGATCGACAACTACCAACTTATCTATATGCTCAAGCCCCTCTATTCTATCATAGGGCAACGGCTGATCGAACGAACGATAGAGATGACGAGCTAGAATTGGACGCAACGTACCATTTACAAGTGACGACTTACCTGAGCCCGACACACCCGTAACACAAACGAACTTACCCAATGGAATACTTAGATCAACGCCCTTAAGGTTATTGCCCGTAGCGCCATAAATACGTAAAACATCACCACTGCCTTCGCGCAGAGTTTCAGGAATTGGAATAACTCTACGTCGTGTTAAGTAATCTGCCGTAAGCGTCTGACTATTACATATATCCTCGAAGCTACCTTGAGCCACTACTTTACCTCCACGACGACCTGCCAACGGACCTACGTCAACGATATAATCAGCAGCTCGCATCATATCCTCGTCATGCTCAACAACAATCACAGAGTTGCCCGCATCGCGCAATCGCTTAAGGCTCTCGATGAGTCGTTGGTTGTCACGCTGATGAAGACCAATGCTTGGCTCGTCAAGGATGTAAAGCACACCCGCAAGGGATGAGCCAATCTGTGTTGCAAGCCTTATACGCTGACTTTCGCCGCCCGAAAGTGTGCCCGAGCTTCTGG
>JAEIGA010012597.1_pt1 | contig 12837 bp, 14 predicted proteins | sample 9270691 | NCBI WGS metagenome assembly JAEIGA01 (sample SAMN17057246, study PRJNA624740) | gut metagenome | biome: biome; isolation source: fecal sample | host: Bos grunniens | place: China: Xizang | collected 2019 | reverse complement strand
GTCACCGAAACCAGGTGCCTTCACTGCGCAGATCTGCAAGGTACCACGGAGCTTGTTCACCACGAGGGTAGCGAGGGCTTCACCTTCCACATCTTCAGCGATGATGAGGAGCGGACGGCCGCTCTTCGCCACGCCCTGCAAGAGGGGGAGCATGTCGTTGAGATTGGAAATCTTCTTTTCGTAGATGAGGATGTAAGGATTGTCAAGCACGCATTCCATGCTTTCAGCAGCGGTCACGAAGTAAGGGCTGAGGTAACCCTTATCGAACTGCATACCTTCCACGACGTCAGACGTCATTTCAGTGGTCTTACCATCTTCAACGGTGATGGTGCCATCCTTGCCCACTTTGTCCATTGCATCGGCGATGATCGCGCCGATTTCGGTATCGCCATTAGCAGAGATGGTGGCGACCTGTGCCACTTCTTCGTTGGTGGAAACGGGCTTAGCGAGGCCCGCAATTGCGGTCACGGCGGCAGCAGCGGCCTTATCAATACCACGCTTCACAGCCTGAGGATTGGCACCAGCGGTCACATTCTTGAGACCTTCGCGATAAATTGCTTCGCCGAGGATGGTTGCGGTGGTGGTACCGTCACCAGCGACATCGTTGGTCTTCGAAGCGACTTCGCGAACCATCTGAGCGCCCATGTTTTCAAAGGGATCAGGGAGTTCGATTTCCTTAGCGACAGAAACACCGTCCTTGGTGATCTGAGGAGAGCCGAACTTCTTATCAATAATCACATTACGGCCAGAGGGGCCAAGGGTGGTGGCAACCGCCTGTGCGAGCTTGCTCACGCCATTGAGGATGGCCTGACGGGCGTCACCTTCATACTTCATTTGCTTAGCAGACATGATTCAATTCCTTTTCTAAATCTATTAAGAGGGTCAATTAACCGAGGATGCCGAGGAGGTCATCGGAACGCACAATCTGATAGACCGTGCCATCGAGCTTCACTTCGGTGCCGCCGTACTTAGGCAACAACACGGTGTCGCCGGGCTTGACATCGAAGGGCATTTCCTTGCCGTCCTTGTCGCGCTTGATACCAACCGCGATCACGGTGCCTTCCATGGGCTTTTCCTTAGCGGTATCAGGGATGATAATGCCACCGCGGGTGACTTCTTTTTCTTCCTTAGGCTGCACGAGCACGCGATCACCGAGGGGACGAATATTGGGAGTAGACATTTTGTATTTCCTTTCTAAATCGTTTTTGAGGGGGAGTACTCCGAGAGAGGTGGTCCCTCCCTCGGAGCGAATAGAGATTAGTTCATCTTGAAGTCGGCATCAACGACGTCATCGCCGCCCTTCTTCTCTTCCTTAGGCTGTTCAGCACCCGGCTGAGCACCTGCAGCAGCGTCTGCGCCAGGCTGCTGATACATGGCTGCGCCAGCGGTCTGGAGGATCTGCATCAACGCATCCTGCTTGGACTTAATCGCTGCGACATCAGAGCCACCGAGGGCATCCTTGAGGTCCTTGATTGCGGTTTCGATCTGCGTCTTGGTTTCAGCAGGAATCTTATCGCCGTTTTCATTGACCATCTTTTCAGCCTGATAAGCCATCTGTTCGGCCTGGTTGCGCGTTTCGACGGCAGCCTTACGCTCTTCGTCTTCCTTCGCGAACTTCTCAGCGTCCTCGCGCATCTTTTCGATTTCTTCCTTAGAGAGACCGGAAGAGGCGGTGATGGTGATCTTCTGTTCCTTGCCGGTACCCTTATCCTTTGCGGTAACATTGAGGATGCCGTTGGGGTCGATATCGAAGGTCACTTCGATCTGAGGCACACCACGAGGTGCCGGAGGAATACCTTCGAGGTTGAAGCGACCGAGGAGCTTATTGTCAGCTGCCATCTTACGTTCACCCTGGAAGATCTTGATTTCCACGCCGGGCTGATTATCCACTGCGGTGGAGAAGACTTCCGACTTCTTGCAGGGGATGGTGGTGTTGCGATCGATGAGCGGAGTTGCCACGCCACCGAGGGTTTCGATGGAGAGCGTGAGCGGGGTCACGTCGAGCAAAAGCACGTCCTTCACATCGCCCTTGAGGATGCCGCCCTGAATTGCAGCGCCCATAGCCACCACTTCGTCAGGGTTCACGCCCTTGTGGGGTTCCTTACCAAAGATTTCCTTTGCCTTTTCCTGGAGGCGAGGCATACGGGTCTGACCACCGACGAGCACGACTTCATCCACGTTGGAGATGTCAGCGTCATCCATGCACTTACGGCAGGGACCCACGGTGCGTTCCACGAGCACATCGGCGAGCTGTTCAAGCTTAGCGCGAGAGAGCTGCTTGTTCAAGTGCTTCGGGCCAGTTGCATCCATCGTGATGAAGGGGAGATTGATGTCGCTGGTCTGAGCGCTGGAGAGTTCAATCTTTGCCTTTTCTGCGGCTTCCTTCACACGCTGAATCGCCTGCGTATCCTTCGAGAGATCAATGCCCGTTTCAGCCTTAAATTCAGAGAAGAGCCAGTTCATCACGGCCTGGTCCACGTCGTCACCGCCGAGCTGCGTATCGCCATTGGTCGCCTTCACTTCGAAGACGCCTTCACCGATGTCGAGCACGGAGATATCGAACGTGCCGCCACCAAAGTCGTAAACGGCAATCTTTTCGTCCTTCTTCTTATCCAAACCGTAAGCGAGCGAAGCGGCGGTCGGTTCGTTGATGATACGGAGCACTTCGAGACCCGCGATCTTACCTGCGTCCTTCGTTGCCTGACGCTGAGAGTCATTGAAGTAAGCCGGCACCGTGATGATGGCCTGCGTAACAGGTTCACCCAAGCGCATTTCTGCATCAGCCTTCAACTTTGCGAGGATCATTGCGGAGATTTCCGGCGGAGAGAAGGTCTTGTCACCCACCTTGATTGCAGCATCGCCATTTGCAGCGCGCGTCACATCATAGGGGACCATTGCGATTTCGCTCTGCATTTCATCGAACTTACGACCCATGAAACGCTTCACAGAGTAAATTGTACCCTTCGGGTTCATCACAGCCTGACGCTTTGCAGGCAAGCCCACCAAACGTTCACCATTAGCGGTAAATGCCACGATCGAAGGCGTGGTGCGCTGACCTTCAGCGTTTTCCAACACGCGAGCTTCGCCGCCTTCCATCACAGCCATGCACGAATTCGTCGTACCCAAGTCAATACCAAGAATCTTGCTCATTTCTTTTTTCCTTTCAAATGATTGCGGAACATCCGCATTACACTTTCCCTTATACAAGCCCCGTGCCAATTCTCAAACAATGCACAAAAATACCCATTTTAAGCCCTCTCTTTCAAAACCGTGCCAAAAAGTGTGCCACGCCAAAAGAAGAAACCGTGCCAAATAATGTCAAAAGTGGCACGGTTTTGACACTGTGCCACTTTTAGCCATGCGCTTATTCATTAAAGGAAGGGGATTTATGGACCGAATTGGTCAGGCGTTGGCGGGCGTGGTGCGCCAGGTGGCATTGCACTCTCCCCTGTCACCGGTCGGCTGGGACGTTGGGTGCGATCGCCCTGCCCTGTTACGACGTTCATGCCACCCTGGCCACGTCTACGACGACGCGACCCCACCGAAGTGGAAGTACCACTCTTTGCTTCTTCATTTGAAGCAGAGCCCAAACTCGGATTTTGCGAAAGCACACCCATCGGGATTTCAACAATACGACGGCTCTCGATCGGATCCGCATCTTCCTCTGGCGGCTCCATCCAAAGGGTCAACTCTAATGCAGTGGGCAACATATTCGTCTTTGTCCACTCATCCACCCAATTGATTTCATCATCCGCCGTGCGCGCTTGATCTGGATCAAGCATACGGCAATTAAATCCAATCACCTTCGGCGAAAGGCAGAGTTCCGTCGTGTCGACCTCTGGATCAAATTCATCCAATTGCAAGTCCTGACGCCATGCACGCACCGTAAAGCCACCTGGAAAATCGCCCTCGGGATCTGTAATCTGCACGCGGATGCGATGGGGCACATAGGCAAATTCTGCATCCTCGCCCACCAGTGCGGGGCCCACCTTACTCCACTCAATCACATCATGTGCGCGTTCGTCTTCGCCATCATCCTCAAAGATAAGGCCATACTTCTCCCCAGAGCCAGGCGTATAGGCAGAACGCAATGCTGCGGTGAGCTGTTCCATCAAATAATCCGAATGCCCCGAGGCATCAATCACCGAGCGTCCCGTTTCCCAAGCACGCGTAACGGAGTAGAAGGAGGTGAATAACATCACGGTTAGTAATCCTAATAGCGACAAGGCAATTAAGATTTCTACCAAGGTAAATCCGCTCTGCCCACGCAGAGAGGACCGATGCCACAAGTTGAATCCAAAATCCTTCACCATATTGACTTCTAAATGTTACAATGCGGTTATGCAAGCCCTACCCTTACTGCACCTTTCGCATATAGCGAACAATCTCTTCCGTGTTGCGCCCATCCCCCCATGTCACCGTTGTGCGCACCACATAGAGGCCATCATCCTCTACGCCTTCTTCGGGTTCTTCTTTCTCGTCAACCGTGCGTTCAAAAACATACCCCTCTTTTAGGGAGGAGTCGGGATCCACCACGGCATCTTCTTCAATATCCTCGATATCGCGCAAGGGATGTTCTAATTCTCCCAACGAAAAGACGTAGGCGACTTCTTGCCGTTCGCGGGAGACATCAATCATGCGGACATTCACGATAATCGAACGATAGAGCACCGAGAGCGTGCCCCCCAAGATAATGACGGCAAGCATCACCTCCAACAAGGTGAAGCCCGCCGTCCCAGTCTTCCGTTTACGCCGCCACGTCATAAGCACTTTTAGGCCTTTTGTTGGCGAGCGATCGTCAATGCCTCAGCCAAGGTGGTTGAGAAGTTACTGCTCAAAACTTCAGAGAAGCGCTTCTCCAACATGGCGAGTTGACCAAAATCATGCGATCCAGAGACGCGATCCAATAACCCTTCACCCTCTGTATCATCCAAGCACGCATTGATGACATCTGCCACCGAGAGCTTCGTTGCGCAACAACACAACATGTACGCATTATTCGGCACGCCCGACGCATCCAAGATGGAAACGAGAATCTTATTTCGTTCCAAAATCCCTGCAACACGCGCCACATCACGCGCCGGCAAATGGAATTCGTCTGCGAAGCGTTCCAAGGATAAGGGACCGCGTTCTTCCTCTACGCACCGCGCCGCAAAGAGTGTCAATGCCAAGGCCATCACGATTGTTTCACGTTCGGAAGGATGCGTGAATGCAGACTCGCGCAAAAGCTCCACACGGTGTTGGTGCACATAACAAATTTCTGCACCCAAGAGGATGATGTGCCAGCTTGAGTTAATCCAGAACAACAAGATTGGCAACGCAATCAACGAACCATACAGGCGGCTGCTATTCGCAATGCCCACCTGCAGCACCATGCAGAGTTTGAAGAAAATCATCAATAAGATGGTGGTAATCAAAGCCCCTAAGAAGATACTGGACAATTTGATGCGCGTATTCGGCAAGAAACCAAAGATGAAGGCAAAGAGCAATGTTCCCACCAAAAGCGGCACCAACTCATTCAAAATGCCCAAGCCTTCCACAAATGCGTGGAGATTCAAGAAGGACGGCATCGCACCAGAGATACTCTCCAAGACGGGCAATGATGTTGCCGCCAAAACTAAGAGTGGCGCAATGATAATCACACTCAAATAGTCCGTAAACTTTCGCCAAATAGGACGCGCCTTTGAGACGCCCCAAATCGCATTAAAGCTATCTTCAATTCGTCCCAACACACTAATGACCATGAAAATCAAAGCCACCGCACCCACGGTACCAATCTTGGCAAAGTTAATCGAATCAATCTGATCAAAGACCGTACGACAGAGATTGCGCAGTGCATTCGCCGCCTGCTTTGATTCAATCACCACGGGCTCTGCAGGCGTAGCAGCGGGATCGGTTGCAGTAGGCGCATCCACCACCGTAACAGGGCGAGCCTCCCCGCCTTCCATTTGCCCCGTAAAGATCTCAATCTGTTCAAGAATCTTCGCCTCGGCCAAGTCTCCTGCGCCAAAGGCTTTCAAAGAGGTCAAGCCTAAGGTCAACACTGGCACAATCGCCAACATCGTGATGTAGGTCAATGCCGAAGCATGCAGGATGGAGCCATCGCGCCAATAGGCTTTCCCCACCAACACAATAAAACGCAATAACCGAATCAAGAGTTGCATCCATTTCGGATGCAACTCAAGTTCCATGCGCCAGACCACTTCATTTAAAAAGTGAATTGCTTTTGCAATCATCGGTCTTCCCCTTAAGCATTTAAGACGTCCGGCGCATACTTGCGGACCACTTCTCTGCAACGTGCCGCCACCTCTGCGGCAGACATCGGCTCATCACGTTGCATGGAGTCCACCAGACGTTGCATATCAAAATAGGCGATACGGCAAATCAATTCCTTTACGCGCGGAATCAGGTTCGCCGACATACTCAACTTGCGAATTCCCATGCCCACCAATAGCAATGCGGCGAGCGGATCCGAAGCCATTTCACCGCACACGCAGACCGAACGGTTATGGCGTCTTGCGGCCTGCACCACCATCCGAATCAAAGACAAAATCACTGGGTGAAGGGGTTGATAGAGATGCGCCACCGCTTCATTTCCACGATCCACTGCAAACGCATACTGCACCAAGTCGTTCGTGCCCAACGAGAAGAAGTCGCACTCTCGTGCCAACTTTTCTGCCTCTAAGGCCGCCGCGGGGATTTCAATCATCACCCCTTCTGGCACATCCTGACGGAAGGGAATCCCCTCGGCAATCAGCTCCTGCTTGCACTCACGCACGAAGGCCTTACAGGCGCGCAACTCTTCCACCGTGGTGATCATGGGATACATCAAGGCACAATCACCCAAGAGAGCCGCACGCAAAATGGCACGCACTTGCGTTTTGAAAACGGCGCGATTATTCAATAGATAGCGCACAGAACGATTGCCTAAGAAGGGATTCGCCTCCCCTGCATGGCTCCGTCCCACCATCTTATCGCCACCAATATCCAACACGCGGATAACCACGGGCTTCTTATTGCAAGCACATAAGACTTCAGAATACGCCTTAAACTGTTCCTCTTCGGTTGGCTCGCGGCGCAACCCAATCCACAGATACTCCGTGCGATAGAGACCAATGCCCTCTGCACCGTGTTCACCAATCCCCTCGAAGCCCACACTGTGGTCGGCATTCGCGAGCAACGTCACACGAATGCCATCTGGTGTGACTGCGGGACGGTCTGCAAGGGATCGACGATGCTCCTGCGCCGCACGCAAAGGTGCCGTCTCAGAGAGGAGCGTTGCTTTAATTTTATCCGTAGGCAGATGCCACAAGAGCCCGTGGAAGCCATCCAGTGCCACCTCATCGCCGACCTGAATCGCCTCTAAGGATTGCCCGATGCCAACCACTGCGGGGACACCTAATGCCTTCGCTAAAATCGTAACGTGCGCCGTCAAGGAACCCTGTTCGGTGGCCATTCCGCGAATATAACGGCGCGGGAGGGAGACGGCATCCGAGGGAGAAATATTGTCCGCCACAATCACCGACGGACGATCAATCAACGGCACGGCGCGTTGGCCATCGCCCCCTTGCAAATTACCAATGAGACGATTGCGCACATCATACAAATCTGCCACGCGCTCACGGAGGTACTCATCCCCCATGTGGCGCATCATCTCCACCATGGATTCAAACGCACAATGCACTGCCCATTCGGCATTTTCGCACCGATTACGGATCGCCTTCACCACGGTATCGATGAAGTACGTATCCTCCAACATCATTAGTTGCGAGTCAAAGATGCCCGCTTCCGTTGAAGAGGCGTGTGCTTCTGTGGTTTTTGCCAACTCTGCGAGCTGTCGCCGTGCACCATCCAGTGCAGTATAAAAACGAGCAATTTCGGCATTTAGCAATGCCGATTCTACTTCGTAATGCGGAGCTTCGCGGATCTTTTCCGCCTCAAATCGTACAACTGGTGCAAAGACCAAACCTCCCGAGGCGGCTAAGCCTCGGAAGAGTACGGCAGGACGCCCGCTCTCGGTCGGTTCCATTGGAGATGCCTTTCGGCAGAAGCGACGGCTTATTCGTCGGGAAGGTCGAACTTACGTTCCACCAACGCTTCCAATTCTTCGACAGCCTTCTGGGCTTCTTCACCGGTTGCGCGGATGATCAACGTCGTACCGTTCACGGCTTCCAGCGTCATCAATGCCATGATGCTTTTACCAGGAACAACCACGCCGTCTTTTTCAACGGTCACATCTGCACGATAACGTGCCGCAGTCTTGGCAAAGAGACCTGCAGGTCGCACGTGCATACCATACTTGTTTTTCAGAACAACACTGATTGTTGCTTCGTTCATTTTGCTTGCTCCGCTGTTTGATTATGGGCGATAACCTGCGCATCCAAGATGGCGGCGGCGTCCATATGTGAGTGACGCATTTTAAAGGTGGCTGCAGCTGTTTCAACCACGTTAACAAAATCTCGTCCCGCAGCAACCGGAATTGTGAGCCGTTGCACCGGAACCCCTAAAATCTCATAGGTCTGAATGTCCGAACCGATTCGATCAATATCGTCCTCGTTCGAACAAAGACGCAGAGAGACAATCAAATCCATTTGCGCTTCCGGCTTAACGGAAGCAATACCAAACAAGGTGGCGACATGGAGCAAGCCCAAGCCACGAATTTCCATGAACCCGCGCAATTGTCCCGGCGCCGTTCCACGAAGTCCGCCGTGCGCATCCTTGGAAAGCAACGTAATATCATCGGAAATGAGCGCATGTCCACGACGTAAGAGCCCTAATGCCGTTTCACTCTTACCAATGCCGGGCGGCCCTTCCAAAAGCACCCCAATGCCTCCAATGTCCACCAAGGTGCCATGGACCGAAGCGCGAGGTGCGGTTAATTCATGCAAATGTAATGAGCCCACGCGAAAGACTTCCAAGGTCTCTCTCCGCGTAGACAACACCGGAATCCCGGCATCATTTGCCAATTTAAGCGTTTCCCAACTCCACGGATCATTCTCAGACTTGCACAAAATAATCCCTGGCACGTTGTATTTGAGCAATGCCATCCACCGTTCTTTCCGCACATCTGGCGGCAACGTCTGTAGATAGGCACACTCTGCTCTTCCGAGGACTTGCAGTCTGCGGAAGGCGAAGTATTGATAGAAGCCGGTAATCGCGAGCCCAGGGCGATAGAGCACAGGCTCTTCAATCGGACGATCAAGCCCGCGTTCACCAGCAATCACCTCCAACCCCAAGACCTCACGCGCCGACAACAAAAAACGTCCCACCGTGAGGGGTGACACGGTGATGTTGCTAATCGTTAGCGGACGCTTTGGATCGTATTGCATAAGGTTAGGGTGAAGCTACCGGAGCGCCATTCCGCGCTCCGGTCACGAGTGGCTTACTTTGCAGCTTCAGCCGCCTGAGCAGCCTTACGGGCAGGCTCGACGTAGGCTTTAGCACGCTTTTTACGAATCTGGGTTTCCACCTTAGCGGCAGCCATATCCACGGCGGCACGCATGGAGGTGTCGGTGTGGGCCGTACCGATGAACTTTTCATCCTTGCGCTGAGCAATCACTTCAGCGGCGCAGAGCTTGTTCTGGAAGTCCATGACCACCCGGACGGATTCAACCATGGGAAATGCTTCGCCAATCTTCTCAGCGCGCTGCTGAGCGTAATCGCGGAAGCCCTCGGAAATGTTTTTGTGACGTGCATTGACTTCTACTGTCATGATGAACCTACCTTTCTTTATTGGCTTGGTTTATACTTCTCGGCTCACTTCTTACATACGGAAGTTTTCGCCGAGATAAGATTGTCTGGCTTTGGGGTCATTGATGAGCTGTTCGCTCGTTCCTTCGCAAAGGATCCGCCCTTCAAACACGATGTAGGCGCGGTCAACGATGTTCAGCGTTTCACGCACATTGTGGTCTGTGATGATGACGCCGAGCCCCTGATTCTTCAAATCGCGCACGATGCTCTGGATATCTTCCACTGCGAGCGGGTCCACGCCGGCAAAGGGTTCGTCCAACATCAAAATTGAGGGACGACGCACCAAGGCGCGTGCGATTTCCAGTTTACGCCGTTCACCACCCGAGAGCGTGTAGGCGGGTTGCTTCGCCACCTTGGCCAAACCCAAGGAGGTCAACAACTCTTCCAAACGTTCCGCCTTTTCACGGCGAGACGGATGCATCGTTTCCAAAATTGCAAGAATGTTGTTTTCCACACTGAGACGACGGAAAATGCTCGCCTCCTGTGCAAGGTAACCCAAACCGATGCGCGCACGACGATAGACCGGCATATCGGTGATATCCTTACCACGGAACATCACCTTACCGCCATTCGGACGCACCAGCCCCACCACCATGTAGAAGGTTGTGGTCTTACCTGCGCCATTCGGGCCCAAAAGACCCACGCATTCGCCACACCGTGCGGTCAACGAAATATCGTGCACCACAGTGCGTTCGCCATAGACCTTCTTCAATCCAGTGGCGACTACGTCAGGCGTTGTATTCAGCGGTGCACTCATTACATCATGTCCTTGATACCCTCGGTCGAACCGGCGGGAATGATGAGTTCGGGATTCGGATAGACTTCCATGCGCTGGTCGCCCTTCTTCGTCCAAATGGTAATCTTGTCACCTGCGACGGTGCGCGCCTTGCCATTGGCATCTAAACTCTGCAACTTTGCATTGCCGGCCATCACCAAGCGTTCTTCCGCCTTGATGTAGACGGCCTTATCGCAAGAAGCACGGCGGTCGTCATTTTCCACCTTCACGTTGCCACGCACCACGAGACGTTCCAACGTATTTGTGCTTTCCAAGAAAACGAAGAGCTGATCTGCTGTCAATTTGAAGCGGACGTCATCCACCTTCACATTGTCCGTCAGAATTGCCACCGACTCTTTGTAGTTGTATTCCATGTGATCTGCGGTGATTCGCGTATCGCGCAAGGCCACCGCAGGCGCAGCCTTTGCAGGCCCGCCCAACAATGCTTCGCGAGAAGCCGCCATACCATCATCATCATTGGCTCGCGCAAAGACTGCCACGAGTGCCATCGTAAGAATCAAAACCTTCTTCATGCTCGTCTCCTCAAAAAATACCACGATCGGTGAGTTTGACCTCGCCCATACGCTTCGTTGTAATCACGGCGCGTTTAACAATGCGCAGATACTTATTGTTCAAATCCGCTAATGCGCCTACGCCCGTCAAAACGTCGCCACCCATTTCGCCACGCACCTTTCCCTTGGCCACGGCCAACATCGTTGTGCGATCCACTGCGAGTTCATCTGCGGTCAAGAGCGCTTGAACCGAACCATCCTCATTGAATTGCGTCACCACCACTTGGCGACCCCGCAGATAGTTCGTGTCCAACGTAATCCATGCCTCTTTCGCATGCACCGTTGTTTGGGGGCGACCATCTTCAAAACTGCGCACCGGCAGACGCAAATCGCGCGCTGGCGCACCCATTTTTGAAATCGGCTTTCGCAAAGATTCAATCAAGGTCTTATAGCGCAGCGCACTTCCTAATTCGGAATAACGCGCCAAGTCGGCCTCCCTGACCTTCGCATCTAAGTCGAGGTCATCCGATGCACGACTCACGGGCGCAGCGAATAACCACCCGCCCATGAATAAACTCACTAATGCAATGAAAATGCGCATTTAGTTCTTAACAATTGCGTTGATGCCCTGAAGCTTCTTCAGCAAATCTTCCAATGCGCTGAAGGCAATCGCATTCGCAGCATCAGAGAGTGCTTCGGGCGGATTGAAGTGGGTTTCCATGAAGAGGCCATCCACGCCAGTAGCCACTGCCGCACGTGCCAAAGCCGGTGCCCAACGGCCATCACCGCCAGAACCCGTGCCCAGCCCACCCGGACGCTGCACACTGTGCGTTGCATCGAAGACCACCGGATAACCCAGTTCGCGCATCACCAAGAGCGAACGCATATCTGCGACCAAGTTATGATAACCGAAGCTTGCGCCACGTTCAATCAAAACAATGCGATTATTACCTTCGCTTTCAATCTTACGCACTACGTTGACCATGTCTTCAGGTGCCATGAACTGGCCCTTCTTCACATTAATCACGCGCCCCGTCTTTGCGGCGGCCACCACCAAATCGGTCTGACGGCAAAGGAATGCTGGAATCTGCAACACATCGCAGACTTCTGCCACTGGCGCACACTGCCACGGCTCATGAATATCGGTCACCACGGGCACGTTGAAGCGAGATTTCACCTCGGCCAACGTCTCCAACCCCTTTTCAAGACCAGGCCCACGATAGGCCGAGAGGCTTGTGCGGTTCGCCTTATCAAAAGATGCCTTAAAAATGTACGGAATACCGAGCTTACTCGTGAGCTGAACCAATGCCTCTGCCAATTCCAAGCAGGCCGAGTGGCTTTCAATCACGCAAGGTCCGGCCATCAACGTCAATGTATCCGTACCGAAAGAAACCGTATCTGTTACCTTAACAACGCTACAATCTGCCATAATTCGATATCCTTCCATTACGGGAATAATTTACCATATTCCCATGAATTTTTCCACAGAGAATTCGAAAAATAGCACCCATTTAACAAAAAAATACACCCCCTGCCGCAGTGGGCAGGGGGCCACGATAACTCCCCCCCCCCTGCGCAGTGGCAGGGGGCTACGATAAATCCCGGCTGCTAAGTGGCCGCTGTTCTGCCCGGCTTCTAATCGGCCGCACTCCAGTGTGTCACCACACGACGGGGACGCTGCGCTCCCCGAACCCCTCGCCGATGGCACGGGAAGTAGCCGCCCCTTCGCCTCACCACGGCGGCTCACTTCTGTCCTCTGTGACAGTTAAACCCTCGGCTGGTGAGGACTGCAGGCGGCTT
>JAEIGA010012596.1_pt1 | contig 12838 bp, 9 predicted proteins | sample 9270691 | NCBI WGS metagenome assembly JAEIGA01 (sample SAMN17057246, study PRJNA624740) | gut metagenome | biome: biome; isolation source: fecal sample | host: Bos grunniens | place: China: Xizang | collected 2019 | reverse complement strand
TCTTTCCTACCCCGTTCATCGAAAAAATGATCTTCTCGTCTGCCATATTATTATATAAGTATGAATTTGCGGCAAAGATAGCATTTATTTTTTCTTCTTGGAAAGCCTCACCTTCTCTTTCCTGCACCAGTCGCTCGGATTCTCATTCATGAACAGACGGAAAGCCATAGTAAAGGACACGATCGTATTGAATCCGCACAAAGGCCAGAGTTCCGAGATCTTCAGCTCGGGATTGTTCCTGAAGCATTCCATCGAGAACATGACCCTATGGTAATTCACATACTGACAGAAGTTTCTGCCCGTGCATTGACATATGGCCCTTGAGATATACACCTTATTAGAAAACACGCGTGCAACCACATCATTGATCGTAAGATTTCCGTTAAGAAAAGGCTTCTCCTCATCAAAATATGCCTGAATCCTGTCATATAATTCTTTATACATATTCTCCTGCCCCGGAGAAACCGACACGGACTCCACTGGAGAGATGCGCATAGACTCCACAATCCGCCTCTCATGCTTCTGAAAGACAGCGAACACAGAATCGTAAGCTATCCTGACCCCCAAAGCCGCCAGCATAAGGGTCAACAGCACGACTGACAACACACATACCCATGCGCTTGATGAAAAAGCGCCATAGAATCCCATAAGAAAGACAAGACCGACAGCATATAACGAATCCACAGACAGGCACAGGACAGTCCACACAGTGCCTGACTGCATAAGGTCATGTATCTTCCACAGCCGCATCGCCACACTCCACACAAAAGCAGCCAGCCATACCCCCGCAAGGACGAATGCAGCTATTCCCATATCCTTCGGTCCGACCGGCCGGAACACCCCGGACGCACATAGTATATAGTATAATGACATAAGTACCGATACAGCTACTGAAGCAATGACGGTAGTCTTCTTATGCGACAGGCTCATCAATGTATTCGTGAGTGCAGAAAGGGAGATCACAGCAATCATGATATCTACAGGTATCCTGTGGACAGCATCATAGCCCGCGACAAGATCACATATCATAAGAAAGGCGCATACGGCAAGCGCCGCCGCTCCATGTGCCCTGCCGAAGGTTGCAAGAGCCTTATATCTGAGGTTGCGCGCAACAAGCACTCCGGCCAGGAAAATCACCGCAGTTACAATTGCCGCCACTAAAAATATATCCATAATCAACATTGTTTGTTTAGTGCAAAAGTATATAAAGTTTCATCTTAAAAAGAATGTGGATCCCGGTAAGTCATTCAAAACTACCGGGATCCACGTTAAGTTTTTCTTTTTTTTATAATTTTTTCTTTTTTTTAAAATCTCTACTTCTTCGTCTTGACCTTAATCGTGTCAAAACCCTGTCCATATACCCCCATGACAGATGAAACCGAAAGGAAAGCATCAGGATCGATAGACTTCACATAACGAAGCAAGAGATTCAGATCGGTCTTTCTGGTAACCACCATAAGGACCTCCTTTTCCTCCTTCGAATACCATCCCTTCGCAGGGATGACAGTGACACCTCTCTTCATATCGAATGCAATTGCATCCGCCATTTCAGCCACCTTCTTGGTGAAGATAAACACCTGGACAGACTGCTTCGAACCTGAAATGTAAAGGTCGATTGCATATCCGCATACCGTAACCTGCATCAGACCGTATACTACGATGGCGATCTTCTCCGGATATGGAAGGAGTTCGCCTGCCGCGTTATAAGAAGGAAGAAGCAGCGATGACAGGATGATCATGATATCGATGATGAGGATCACTCGTCCTGGCGAAGCCGGCTTGAATTTACACCATATCAAGGCAATAATGTCAGTTCCTCCTGTACTTCCACCCTGAGACATCGAGAGTCCGATACCCACGCCGGCCATGATACCGCCAAGAACAGTGCAGACGATCTTGCTGTCCTGAGAGAACTCTGCAACGAAGTCCACAGGAATGAAGGTCTGAGTCACCTCGAGCATTACAGATGTCGCAATGATCGCATAAATTGTCTTTGCTCCGAAACCCGTGCCGAGAATCTTGGTTCCGATAATAAGAAGGAGTATGTTCAGCAGGAAGAACGTCACGGAAATCGGAATCGCGCCTTGCGTTGCGTACTGAAGAATCGCAGCAAAACCAGTAACTCCACCTCCGATCATGCCGTTAGGTGTCAGGAACATAGCCCATCCTAATGCATACATCGAAAGGCCAAGGGTAATAAGGAGATACTCCTTAATAAGCGTTCCTACAGAAGCCTTATCTAATTTGAGTTTATTCATTTAACTTCCTCCTCTATCTTATTGGTTTTCTTTAAGTTCATTCCGGTCTTGACTTCCTCGAAGCCCTCACCGAACACGCTCATCGCAGTAGATACTGAGATGAACGCCTTAGGGTCGATGGATTTGATCTCTCGGACAATCTCATTCATCTGAAGTTTTCTTGATACGATCAGGAGCACCTTGCTGTCCTTCTGCGAATACCATCCTACAGACTGGAGAGCTGTCACTCCACGATGTACATTATATATAATATGATCAGCGATCTCCTGATACTTGGACGAGAACACAAGAATCTGCACCGACGACTTGTTACCAAGAAGAACGAAGTCGATTCCGAATGAGAATCCAAGCATGATCACATAAGCATATATCACATCGATGAGTCCCTTATCAGGAAGCAGGAAGAGTGATGCTATGATGAATATGTCGGTAAAAAGGTATACCCTTCCAGGGGATACCGGCCAATACTTGTTGATCATCATGGCGATGATATCCGTTCCGCCGGAACTTCCGCCGCGAAGAAGGACAAGTCCCAGTCCGACAGACTCCAGGGCAGCACCCAGAAGTGCTCCGATAAGTTTGTCATTTTCAAAGTCATGGCATTCCAAGGCAGGGAACATCGGCAGGACATTGAAGAGCACCGACGTAAGGATGATCACATAGATGGTCTTGACGCCGAATGCTTTTCCAATGGTCAGGAAGCCGATTACGAGCAGGCCAATGTTGATGATCCAGTACGGAAGTCCCATCGGGATAGCACCGCCGGTCGCATACTCTATAATGGTACAAAGACCGGTAAGTCCTCCACTGGTCAGACCAGTAGGAATGATGATGGACGTCCATGCCATACAGAAGATCAAGGATCCGACAGTCATCAGGAAATAATCCCAAAGCGTCATCAGGAACTTGTTCGATTTCATAGGTCAGTTATATTACAGTTTACTTTACTACGATGTTTACAATCTTGCCAGGCACTACGATAACCTTCACGATGTTACCGCCGTCAACATACTGGGCAGTCTTCTCGAGACCACGCACATGAGCCTCGACATCTTCGCGCGACATGTCCTTCGAAAGATCAACTGTGAATCTTGTCTTTCCATTGAACGACACGGCGTAAGTGCATGTATTCTCGACAGTGTACGCCTCAACGTACTCAGGGAACTTCGCATATGTGATGCTCTCATTATGTCCGAGTGCCTCCCAAAGCTCCTCACAGATATGCGGTGCAAACGGTGCAAGGAGGATGACCAGCTGCTCAAGAATCTCCTTCTTGTTGCACTTGAGGTCATAGAGTTCGTTAACGGCAATCATGAAAGCGCTGACAGCAGTATTGAACGAGAATGCCTCGATATCCGCCTGTACCTTGCCGATGAGCTTGTGGAGAGCCTTGAGCTCTGCTGGAGTCGCCTTCTCATCAGTAACGATAAGGCCGTCACGGTCATAGAACAGTCTCCATACCCTCTTGAGGAAACGGTTAACTCCGTCGATTCCCTTTGTATCCCATGGTTTCGACTGCTCGAGAGGTCCGAGGAACATCTCGTAAAGTCTCAGAGTATCAGCGCCATACGTATCGCAGATCATATCTGGGTTAACGACATTGAACATAGACTTCGACATCTTCTCGATAGCCCATCCACAGATGTATTCGCCATCCTCAAGGATGAACTCTGCAGTCGCGAACTCTGGCATCCACGCCTTGAATGCCTCCATATCGAGACGGTCGTTGCGTACGATGTTCACGTCAACGTGGATCTCTGTTGTCTCATACTGATCCTTAAGACCGTATGACACGAAAGTATTTGTATTGATGATTCTGTATACGAAGTTAGAGCGGCCCTGGATCATACCCTGGTTGATCAGCTTCTTGAACGGCTCCTTCTCGCATACGTATCCGAGGTCATAGAGGAACTTGTTCCAGAAACGTGAATATATGAGGTGACCGGTAGCATGCTCTGTACCTCCGATATAAAGGTCTACATTTCTCCAGTACTCGTCAGCCTCCTTGCCTACGAGAGCCTCTGTATTGTGTGGGTCCATGTATCTGAGGTAGTATGCGCTGCTTCCGGCGAAACCAGGCATTGTGCTGAGCTCGATAGGATAACCGTCAAAAGTCCAGTCTGCTGCACGGCCGAGTGGCGGTTCTCCTGACTCTGTAGGGAGATACTTGTCAACCTCAGGGAGCTGGAGAGGAAGATCCTCAAGAGACATAGGAGTCGCGATGCCGTCCTTGAAGTACATAGGGAATGGCTCACCCCAATATCTCTGACGTGAGAAGATCGCATCGCGGAGACGGTAGTTCACCTTTCTGTGTCCGATGCCATGCTGCTCGACATAATCGATTGCTGCAGGAATTGCCTCCTTTACGGTCTTACCGTTAAGGAAGCCTGAATTGCACATGATTCCCTCCTTGGCGTCGAAACTTGACTCGCTTACGTCACAGCCCTCGATGAGAGGAATGATAGGAAGATTGAATGTCTTTGCAAAAGCATAGTCACGACTGTCATGGGCAGGAACGGCCATGATGGCACCTGTACCATAACCTGCGAGCACATATTCTGAAATCCATACAGGGACCTTGTCACCTGTAAGCGGATTGACTGCATAAGATCCAGAGAATACGCCGGTTACCTTTCTTGCCTCCATGAGACGTTCGCGCTCAGTCTTCTTCTTCGCCATTGCGAGGTACTCCTCGACAGCTTCCTTCTGCTCAGGAGTAGTAAGTTTCTCAACCCACTCACTCTCTGGCGCAAGAACCATGAAAGTAACGCCAAACACTGTATCTGCACGAGTTGTGAAGATGGTCATATCGTACTCCTCAGTACCGTTAGAAACCCTGAACACCATCTCTGCACCCTGGCTCTTACCGATCCAGTTGCGCTGCATGTCCTTAAGCGAATCTGTCCAGTCGAGATCCTCAAGATCCTCAAGGAGACGGCCTGCATAGGCTGAAACGCGGAGCTGCCACTGGGTCATCTTCTTCTGCTCTACCGGGTGACCTCCACGTACAGAATATCCTTCCTTCACCTCATCGTTAGCGAGAACTGTTCCGAGTGCCGGGCACCAGTTCACAGCTGTCTCGCCCTGATATGCAAGACGATACTGCATGAGCACATCAGACTTCTCCTTCTCTGTGAAAGAAGCCCACTGCTCTGCAGTAAACGGCTCCACATCGCCGCATGCCGCGTCTACGGCTGTGCTTCCGCCTACGGCGAAAGCAGCCTCAAGCTCCGCAATCGGACGAGCCTTCTGCTGCGCATTGTCATACCAACTTCCGAACATCTGGAGGAATGCCCACTGAGTCCACTTGTAATATTCCGGCTCGCATGTGCGGATCTCACGTGACCAGTCATATGAGAAACCGATCCTGTCCATCTGCTCACGATAGCGCGCAATGTTCTTCTCAGTTGTCACAGCCGGATGCTGTCCTGTCTGGATAGCATACTGCTCTGCAGGAAGTCCGAATGCATCATATCCCATAGGGTGAAGCACATTAAATCCGCAAAGTCTCTTGTAACGGCTGTAGATGTCGCTCGCGATGTATCCGAGCGGGTGTCCCACATGAAGACCGGCTCCTGACGGATACGGGAACATGTCGAGGACATAATATTTAGGCCTGGTGCTGTCCACCTCGGCCTTGAATGTATGGTTGGCAGCCCAGAAGGCCTGCCACTTGCTCTCAATTTCTTTAAAATTGTAATCCATAGGTCTTTTATGTAAAATCTTTCAAAGATAATATTATTTCTTTATTCCAAAGCTTGCTTTGCCCTTCTTTTCAAGGCGAAATTCCACAGGAATCGTCATTGAACAACGCACCTTCTCTCCTTTGAGCCTTGCAGGCTTCCATTTTGGAGATGCACTGACAACCTTTACGGCTTCGGCATCAAGCTCCGGAGATACGCTCTTGACCACCTTCACGTCAGTCACCTTGCCATCGATTCCAATCACAAACTCGACCATCACGCGTCCCTGAATACCATTTCTGATTGCTTCCTGAGGGTACTTAAGGTACTGGTATACCCACTTCTCAAGGAACTGTTTAGGGTCAGAGCTATTGAGGAACATCGGCCTATAGTCGCAATCTGCATATGACACTACGTCCTTTTTAGATGACCCTTTCTTAGGAGCAACGTCAGGACGGAATGCGATCTGACCGTTATACCCGGCAAGGGCAAGCGTAGCGTTATAGATATACTCCAGTTCCCTCTCCATGCAATCATAGTCGATGATGGACTCCGTATCCTTCTCAGTGTTATGCTCCGGATATCTTCCAGTGGTAAACATCACAGAAGGGATCTCCTTCGCATAGAACACCCTATGGTCAGAAGGGTATGGCTCCGCTGCCACTACCTCAGGTAAAATCGGCTGCAGACTTCCGGACAACGTCCTCAGAATCGCGTTCATATCGGCATTGGACGATGTATATGCATAGAAGCCGTTATATCCTGTGCCCAACATATCAAGGTTTATCATGGCATCTACGGTTCCGAGACTCTCAAATGACCTGTTGACGAAATACCACGCTCCGGCAAAAGTCTCGCATGAGGCTCCGAATGCCACGAACACAACCGGACGACGGAACATTATCCTGTTCATCCCAACCATTCTGGCGAGTTCAAGAAGCATAGACAGTCCGGACGCATTTCCATTAGCGCCATAGAAAGTCTTGTAGGTCTGCTGACCGTCGACACTCATGGGCATCATACCCAGGTTGTCCATCCTTGCCCCGACCACAATGATATTGTCATCCATGCTCTTGTCATATCCTCGCACATATGCCACGACATTACGTGACTGGAGTGTATCACCCTTTTCTGTAACGACACCGAAGACATCACCATCCTTTGGAGTCAGCACATCAAGTCCGTAATGCTCGAACTGCTCAGTAATATACTCAGCTGCGAGTTTCTCACCCTCCGTTCCGGCGCCACGGCCTTCCATCATGGAAGAGGCCAGCATGCGCACGTGTTCCTTCAGCGCGGCCGAAGTCTCGCTGTCATAAAGGTCTTCATAAGCACTGCCGTCGCGGAACTGCGCTGCAGCGGACATGGAAACAAGAAGCGACATGATCAATGCCGCCACCTTTAAAATTCTCATAATTATTCGATCTTAAGGATCCATCCATCTTCGGGACAAGCTCCTATCCTCTGAAGCTCCTTCAATCCCGCCAATGCGCTCTGGATCTGGTCAACAGGACATGTAGCAACAGCAATCATGCCATTGCGCATCCCGATGAAATGTGAGCCGAATTCTCCCGCCTCTTCTACCTGCCTAAGTTTCTTCTGTGCATTCGCCTTATCCTTGAAAGATCCGACAATCACGCGGTACTGGCCTCTGCAACCCTCAGCGGCTTCATCCTGCACGATTCCACCAAGACTTGAGGAAGTATACAGACGTACGCCGTTTTCCTTGATATATCTGCAAGCTTCAACTGAATCCGCCTCGTTCTTAGCCACAAGCGCCAGCGAATCCTGCACGGCCTTCTCCCTTGCGGCTTTAATCTCCATATCCGCAACCATCTCCTGGCGTTTAACCTCGATCACGTCACTTGTCGGACGGCCCGCAAGCTTCCTGAAGAAATCGCAGCCTGTCACTGTCATCATGACCAAAGCAGCAAGCAATATATAACTCTTTTTCATAGCATTCTGATATTTGCGCATTCGTGCAAATTTAACGAAATAATACACCGAGACAAAATAAAAGTGATATATTTGTAGACCAAAAAGCTCGAACTTGACAAACGGACACAAACACATAACAACTCTCCTGACAAGCATCATAGCCGTAATCCTATGCTGCTTCTCTGCGAGATGTCACGCACAGGAAATCGAGTTTCCGTATCCGTTCCCGATGTTCCCTCTCGGTCCTTCGACAGACACCTTGGAAATATGCATACTTGGCGACATGATGATGCACTCTGCGCAGATCGAAAACGCCAGAACACGCGATTCCGAATACGATTTCAGTTCATATTTCCATCTCATTGAAGACAGGATAAAAGAAGCTGACATTGCAATCGCCAACATGGAATACACCCTCGCAGGAAAGCCATACACCGGCTACCCTGCCTTCTCAGCCCCTGAAGCATATGCAACATATCTTGCAGACCTGGGAATCGACGTATTTCTCACTGCAAACAACCACATCTTCGACAAAGGAGCTACGGGTGCAGACAAGACAATTGACGAATTCCAGAAACTTGGTATCCAGATTACGGGCATAGCTAAGGACCAGCAGATGTATGACCAGGTTTTCCCTCTCATATTGGAGTGCAAAGGAGCAAGCATAGCCTTGCTGAATGTCACCTACGGCACAAATATCGGCACAGGGAAAGAATGGCCTAAAATCATAAGAATCAATGAGAAGGAAGCCATGTCCGCAGCGCTTTCAAAAGCTGACGGTTGCGATTTCGTACTCGTCCTGCCGCACTGGGGGACAGAATACCATCTGAACCATTCTGCAAGCCAGGAAAAAGATGCAAAATGGTTGATCGGGCATGGAGCAGACGCCATCATAGGAACCCACCCGCACGTCATACAGGACATTCAGGAAATTGAAGGAGTGCCGGTCTTCTACTCTATTGGAAACGCAGTATCAAACATGAGCGCAACAAACACACAGATGGAACTGATGGTGATGCTCAAGATCGTGCGTTATCACAACGGCAAGACGAAGCTCCTGGAACCGGAATACGAATTGCTGTGGTGTTCCAGACCAGGCGGCTTCTGCAGCAGATACACAGTGCTCCCGGTAGAAGAATTTCTCGGTAGCCGTGACCTATGGCACGGACCATGGGAGTACGACAAGATGATAGAAACAAGAAAAAGAATAAAGAACATACTGGATAATGAGTAAAAGCACAATCCGACTTGAAGCTATCGACCCCATCGAGATCTATGGGGCAGCAAACAAGAACCTTGAGGCTCTCTGCAGCTACTTCCCGGAGCTGAAGGCAGTCGCACGAGGCTGCGAAATCATCCTTGAGGGAAAGGACGAGGACATAGAGAAGTTCACAGCAAAGCTGAAGATGCTGATCGAAAGAAGACAGCATAAGATGAACATCACCCCATACGATGTTGAGGATCTGTTCGAGAACGAAGACAAGCCTGACAGATTCAGACTCTGCGGCGATTCCGTCATTGTGCACGGCAACGACGGGAAGCCGATCAAGGCAAGGAACAGGACTCAGGAAGAGATGGTCAAGGCATACTTCGAAAACGACCTGATCTTCGCTGTCGGCCCAGCAGGTACAGGTAAGACGTATATCGCTATAGCATTAGCTGTCAGAGCGTTGAAGAACAGGGAAATCAAGAGAATCATCCTCACTAGACCAGCTGTAGAAGCCGGTGAGCGCCTCGGCTTCCTGCCTGGAGATCTCAAGGACAAGCTCGATCCTTATCTTCAGCCTCTTTACGACGCACTCGGAGACATGATACCTCCAAAGAGACTTCAGGAGTTCATGGCGGAGGGTACCATCCAGATAGCCCCTCTCGCTTACATGCGAGGTCGTACTCTGGACCGCGCCTGTGTGATCCTGGACGAGGCACAGAACACCAACCTCGGACAGCTCAAGATGTTCCTTACCCGAATGGGCTGCGACGCCAAGTTCATAGTGACCGGAGACGCCAGCCAGATAGACCTCCCTCACAAAGGAGATTCAGGACTGCTTAAAGGCATAGAGCTTACCAAAGACATAAAGGGCGTCAAGACCATCTTCTTCAAGAATGAAGACATTGTCCGACACCCTCTTGTGGCTAAAATTGTCAAGGCATTTGAAAAAGCATAAAAAAAAGCAGCGTTCATCAAAAACGCTGCTTTTTTATGATTATAATCTAAAAATTATTTAGAAAGCTCATTGTAGTGCTCGTACTTCTCCATGAACTTAGCGTCCTTGTTTCTGAGAACGAAGCAAACCTGCTTGATTGTAGCTGCGATGTTCTTCTTGAAGTCTGAGTCTGGCATGATTGAATATGCCTTCTCGAGCGGCTCAAGGCTGGCGATACACATCTCCTCGTACTGAGCCATAAGAGCGTCATACTCCTTCTGATCGAAAGTCTCCTGACCCTTGTTGAAGTACTCGTTACCACGGTCGATGAAGTATCCTCCGAGAGCGATGTATGCATCCGGTGAATCTGGAGTCATTGCAATAGCTGTCTTGTATGAAGCCTCTGCATTCTCATAATCAGCAAGACGCTTGTAGATATCTCCCTCTACTCTGTAGATAGAAGCATTATCCGGCATAGCCTGCTTTGCCTTTGCGATGAGATCAAGAAGATCTGACTCACCACCCTCCTTAGGGAGATAGTAGTTGATGAGACCTACGAGTACATTAGCATTCTCTGGGAAGAGCTCAAAACCCTTCTTGAGAGCTGCAACACCTGCCTCCTCGTCACCGAGCTTCATGTATACATCAGCAAGTGCAGGGAAGAGGTTACCATCCTCTGCATAGTACTCAGCCTCGAGACACTTGTTGAAGTACTTCTTTGCGAGCTCGTACTTACCAGCCTGGTTGTAGATATAACCAGCATAATATGTATAGGTAGTATCAACCTTTGATACTGGAGGTGTAAGCACTGCGTCTGCAGCCTTTGCGATAAGGTCAGCAGCAGCCTCGTTGTTGCCGAGTGTATACTGAACCATACCCTCATCGAAGTATTTAGCACCGACACGCACGATACCTGCAGCGATATCCTTAGCCTTTGAGCCCTTTACATCAACCTCAGCAGCCTTTGCATATGCTGCAAGAGCGCCAGCGAGAGGATCCTCACAAACAGGCTTAGTGACAACGATCATAGTGAGCATGTCAGAAGGGTCGAAGTAAAGCACCTTATCCTCATATGATTCCTTCTTATAAGGAACACCGTCGATAACAACCTGCTCAACTGAAGCAGCAGGCTTGTAGCCTGGCATCTGCTGAAGCTGAATACGCGGAGCGTTAGTGAAGAGTGAACCTGTAGGTGCATTGTATGCATCCATATAAGCATCAGCAAGCTTAAGCCATGTAACGACCTTAGCCTCCTTCTTTGGATTCTCAGAAGCTGCCTTTGCTGTTTCCACTGCCTTCTTTGCTGCAGCAGGGGTCTTGGTCACCTGTGCATCAGCCACCTGAACTGTCAGGAGCACTGCCAATGCGATAAGAATTCTTTTCATAATTTTGTGGTATTTAGTTAATTATCTGTTTCCTGTACTGGGGTATCCTGTGCCGGTGTCTCCTGATCCGGAGTCTGCGGAACCTCAACCTGAGCCTCCTCCTCTGTCTTGTTTACAGCAGATACAGCTGCGATAGAGTCACCCTCCTTGATGTTGATAAGTCTCACACCCTGTGTTGCACGACCAGCCACCTTGATGCCTGACACTGCCATTCTGATAGTAAGTCCCGAACGGTTGATGATCATCAGGTCGTTTTCATCGGTAACATTCTTGATTGCTACGAGTGCGCCTGTCTTATCTGTAATATTAAGAGTCTTCACACCCTTTCCGCCTCTGTTTGTCTTGCGGTACTCATCGAAGTCCGAGCGCTTTCCGTATCCGTGCTCGCTGACAACGAGTATCGAGTGTGCTGAAGCATCCTCGGCTGAAGGATCATAGGTTATCATGCCGATCACCTCATCATCCTCATCAATATTTATGCCGCGTACGCCGGAAGCTGTTCTTCCAAGAGCTCTTGCATCAGTCTCATCGAAGCGGCAGCAACGTCCCTTACGTCCTGCAAGGAGAATCTCGCTGTGGCCGTTTGTCATAACTGCCTCGAGGAGTTCGTCACCCTCACGCACTGTGATCGCGATCACACCGTTAGTACGAGGTCTTGAGTAAGCCTCAAGCGAAGTCTTCTTGATGATACCCTGCTTTGTAGCAAGAACGATATAGTTGTTATTGATGTAATCCTCATCCTTGAGGTTCTTCACATTCAGATATGCCTTGATCTTGTCGTCAGACTCGATGTTGATCACATTCTGGATAGCGCGACCCTTTGAAGCACGTGATCCCTCTGGAATCTCGTAAACCTTGAGCCAGTAGCACTTTCCGTTCTGAGTGAAGAGGAGCATTGTGCTGTGCATGTTGGCAACATAGATATGCTCGATGAAGTCCTCGTCGCGTGTTGCGCTTCCCTTCATACCTACACCACCTCTGTTCTGGAGACGATATTCGGTAAGAGATGTTCTCTTGATGTATCCAAGGTGTGAGATTGTAATCACTACGTCCTCGTTCGGATAGAAGTCCTCTGGATTGAACTCCTCTGCTGAGAGAGCAATCTCGGTCCTTCTCTTGTCACCGTACTTCTCCTTCATCTCAAGAGTCTCGTCCTTGATGATACCGAACTGCATTTCCTCATTTGCAAGAACGTCCTCACAGTACTTGATGAACTTCATGAGCTCGTCATACTCGCTCTGGAGCTTCTCTCTTTCGAGTCCTGTAAGCTGACGCAGACGCATCTCCACGATTGCAGTTGCCTGAACCTCGGTAAATGCGAATGTCTCCATGAGCTCGTTCTTAGCATCATCGACATTCTTGGAAGCACGGATGATGTTGATGATCTGATCGATCACATCAAGAGCCTTGAGGAGACCCTCGAGGATATG
>JAEIGA010012595.1_pt1 | contig 12838 bp, 11 predicted proteins | sample 9270691 | NCBI WGS metagenome assembly JAEIGA01 (sample SAMN17057246, study PRJNA624740) | gut metagenome | biome: biome; isolation source: fecal sample | host: Bos grunniens | place: China: Xizang | collected 2019 | reverse complement strand
TATTTTTAGTTTTTGTTTGTTTCAATGTTTAAAAATTTTTATTTTCCACTTTCCTATCAAAAGTAAAAATTATACCAGCATTTCCTTTAACGAAGATATATTTAATTATAGTAATAGAAAAAGCGGAGAAAATGGGATACTCGTCCGCTTTGCTACCGAGCCCTCGCCCGTCATAGCAAGTCCGTCATATGACGGGTGAACGATGGCTTAAAAACAACCATTTTCCGCCACGCAAAAAGGCACCCGTTTGGGTGCCTTTTGGTGGCGGAGAAAATGGGATTTGAACCCATGCTACGCTATAAACGTACTACTCCCTTAGCAGGGGAGCCCCTTGAGCCACTTGGGTATTTCTCCAAAATTACTTAAGTTTTATTAGTTCTATAAAATTTTGCATAAATAAAATATGCTATTGCTTAGCGTTTCCACTTAGCATAGCATATGTTAGCACACTTTTAGCGTTTTGTCAAAATATTTTTTGCCTTTTTTGATATTTAGCGTTATTTTATTTATCTCGTCTAATTCTTGGCGTTTAGAAATACCCTCTACTATCACTCCTTGTACGGGTTTATACACGTCTTTTCTTAACTGTAGCACCGAAACGGTTTTGCCGTTCACCTTTTTGATTAATACTCCACGGCTTTTATATCCGTCTTTAGAATAGGTTAAAATCTTTTTTTCGCCTTCAAAAAGTTCGGGGAATTCTAGTTTGTCGTCTTTAACGACTAAATAATCGGGAGCGAGAATCGTTTCGGTAATAAGGCTATCCCTTGTATAGGTTTCAAGCATTTTTTCGCCGTAGATTTCTATTTTGACACGCTCTCCATCTGCGTACGCTTTAATAATTAAAGGATTTTTGGTAACGTTTAAGAATTTTAAGTCAGCAAACGAAGAATTAACCATAGCATCAAAAGACGGAGCAACGTAGGAAACGGGCAAACTATGTGGATGATATTCTAAAATTTTTAACCCCGAAAGCAAAACTGCGTTATAAAGCGTCGTAGAAACTTGACAAACTCCCCCACCAACACCGTCCACAAATTTACCACCGACGATTATTTTTGCAAGTTTATAGCCACGCTTTTCGGTTCTAGCCCCAACTACTTGATTAAAAGAAAACTCTCCGTTTACGTCAACGAAAGTGTTGTTAAGCGACTTAACGGCTAAAGCGATATTATGTTTTCGCTCTGGGGTAGAATTTGAATAGGTAGTATAAAACCCTGCTCGCAGGGTTAAATCTTTTGGCTGTAATCCGTAAAAAGGCATGCTTGCACTCGCTTTTTTTACCGAAAAAGCCGAAACGCTTGTAAAACTTATTAAAATTATACAAATAAAATATACCGCAATCTTTACAAACCTTTTCATTGCTTTTAATATGCGTAATTATACTAAAAATATTATTGCCAAACACCTTTTTTTAATGTTATAATAATTAAAAAAGTTTATAAATAGGTATTACGTATGAAAGAGTTTTTAAGAATCCTTAAATTCGTCGGCTTTTCAATAAGTGCCGGCGTTATTCAAATCGGTGGCTTTGCCCTACTTAACGAAGTTTGTCATTTTGACTATTGGGTAAGTTATCTCATTTCTTTGGTTGCTTCGGTGGTTTGGAATTTTACTTTTAATAGAAAATTCACCTTTAAGTCAGCAACCAACGTGCCAATCGCTATGCTAAAGGTTGCTTGCTATTACGCAGTCTTTACCCCACTATCAACTCTCTTAGAGCATTATTTAACAAGCATCGGTTGGAACGAATATCTAGTAACGGTAATAAATATGCTACTAAACTTTGTAACCGAATTTTTATATCAACGCTTTTTCGTATTCGGCAAAAGCCTTGACACAAACACAAAAACCAACGAATAACAATACTAAAAATTTAAAAAGCACGCTTTCATCAAGCGTGCTTTTATATTAAGTTTAGTTTAGATAAACTCTTTAATTTTTTTGATTATATTCTCTAAATTAAGACCGTTATCTACAAGTTGTTTTTCGATTGAAGCGTGGTCAACGAACACGTCGTCCACCCCCAAGGATAAAATCTTAGGATTTTTGCCTTGCTTAGCGTAATAGGTAGAAATTAAACTTCCAAAACCACCGTTAAGGACGTTTTCTTCTAGCGTAACTACGGGCGTGCCGTCTAAATATTTTTCGTCTAGTGGTTTTACCGAACGAACGGCAACTACTTCTGCATCAATTTCTAATTTATCGGCAACCTTTAATGCTAAGTCTATCATTTTTGGACCAACTGCTAAAATTCTTAAAGACTTGCCGTCTTTAATCGTTTGCCACAAACCTTTATTATAATCTAGTGAAACAAAAGTATTTTCACACGATTTAGGATAGCGTATAGCAACCGGAGAATTTAGCGACAAGGCGTATTCTAAAGCGTAATCTAAATCTCTTACACAAGTGGGTGCAAGCACCGTTAAATTAGGAAGATTAGACAAATAACTCAAATCGAACAGACCTTGATGCGTTTTACCGTCTTGTCCAACGAAACCTGCCCTATCAATCGCAAAGATTACGGGCAAATTTTGCAAGCACACGTCGTGTAGGATTTGGTCGTAAGAACGTTGTAAAAAGGTTGAATACACTGCAACTATCGGTTTTAAGCCACCCTTAGCAAGCCCCGAAGCAAAGGTTACGGCATAATCTTCGGCAATACCCACGTCAAAGAAATTTTCAGGGTGTTTATCGCTTACTATACTAAGCCCCGTACCGTCTTTCATACCAGCAGTAATAGCAACGACCTTTTCACCACGGTCAATAAACTGATTGATTTTATCGCCTAAGCAAGCAGAAAACTCATTGCCTTTTTTAGCGTTTTTAGCGTTTATTCCGTGGAACTTATCGGCGTGCTCCTCTGCGGGTTTATAGCCTTTACCTTTAAGGGTTTTCACGTGCAAGAAAACGGGGGTATTATCCGAAATAATTTTAACTTCTCTTAAGACCTTTACCATTTCGGAAACGTCGTTACCGTCAACCACCCCAACGTACTTAAAGCCAAAGCGTTCAAAGATACCGTCCGTTTCATAGTCGTCGTTTTTAACGTTTTCGGCAGTAATGAGTTTATTTTGCTCGGTTTTTTTAGCAACGAACTTATAAAATCCGTTTTCGTTTTTAGAAATAGACATACCGTTATCGTTAAAGATAACTATAAGTTTTTTTGGCTTTTCAACGTCAACGGTTAGTGCTTCAAGGTTAATGCCGTTATAGATAGCACCGTCTCCAACGATACCTATAACGTAATAATCGCCACCTACCATATCCCTAGCGATACTAAGCCCTTTAGCTGTCGCCATAGAACAGCCTGCGTGTCCCGTACTAAACGAATCGTAATCGCTTTCTTCGGTATCGGGAAAGCCCGAAAGACCGTCGTTTTCCCTTAGCGTAGAAAACACATCGTCCCTACCCGACAAAATTTTATGGGCGTAGCATTGATGCCCTACGTCGAATATAAGTTTATCGCAAGGAAAATCAAAAACGCTATGCAAAGCAACGGTAAGTTCCACGATACCAAGGTTAGAAGATAAGTGTCCACCTTTTTCAATAGTAACGTCGATAATTTTATCCCTTACACGCTTTACTTCGCTATTTAATATTAAGTTTTCAGACTCCGAAAGTACGGAAGCGTTTTTTATCTTAGAAAAAATCATACCTATCCCTAAATACAAATCACGGTTATTATACATAATATTTACGCAAAAGTCAATGCGTAATATAACGAAAGGGTTGCAAAAACCTTTGCAACCCTTAAAAATTAAAGAATATGTTTATAAATCAATTCTACGATCTTCAAATGTTCGCCCGAAAAAATAGGCGTCCAATTTCTAATATGCATACCGACAACTACTGTAACCTTGTTTACGGGGTCAACCATAAGATAACTTCCCGCAGCACCGTCCCAACCGAATTCGCCTTTAGGCAAGCCCCACTCGGTTTCTCTTATTCTTGTTCTAACACCCAAGCCGTATCCGTAATCCTTGCCTTGAACACACGTAAAGCCGTTGTTTACTGAAATAGACGCTAAAACGGGTGAATAAATATCTTTTATGGTTTCGGGTTTAAGGATTTGTGCACCGTTTTCACCTTTGCCGTCGTTTGCCATTGCTAACGCAAACTTTGCGTAGTCTTCCACCGTTGAAACAAGCCCTGCACCACCACTTTCGTAGCCATCACAGTAAATGTGTGGCACTACTTTTACTAATGGTTTAATGCCGTCCGCTTCGTAATTCCAATAAAAGTCTGCAACCTTTTCGTTTGCTCTTGGCGAAAAATAAGTTTTTTCCATACCTAGTTTATCGAAAATAGTTTCCTTCATAAACTCGGAAAATTTCTTGCCAGATACCACTTCTATCACAGCACCCAAAACGTCGTGACAAAGGCTATATCTAAATTTTGTTCCTGGGCAAAAATTTAATGGTACTTTTGCAAACGCTTCTACAATGCTAAGCGTTTCTCTACCCTTTTCAACAGGCTCGTTAAAAGCCACTTCATCGTATTCTTTTCCGTAGGTAAAGCCCGCCGTCATCGTCAATAAATGCTTTACGGTAATCTTTACGGGTGTAGGAACTTTATTGCCGTTTTCGTCTAGCATAAACGATTGCTTATAGGCTGGAATTATATCTTCTAACTTTTGGTCAAGACTTAATTTCCCGTCTTCTATGAGTTTCATTGCACAAGCAACGGTTAAGGGCTTAGTGCAAGAAAACATCAACAGGTCTTCCTTTCCCGTATAGTCGCCTTTTTTAGACGCACCGTAACGGAACACTTCTTCGTAGCCCTTATACGCCACTACGTCTATATACGGTATTTGAATTTTTCCTAATACGTTTTCATTAAGGTGGTTTATTAAAATTTCTTTATTCATACTATTTTTTATAGAACTTAACTTCGGTAAGTGCTAAGTTTTCGCCATCGCCAATACGTTCGATTTTAATGTTCTTTTCGCCTTTTGCTAGGTTGAATTTGCCAATTTCGAAAACATATCTTTCATTGTCAAAACCCGTACGACTTAATTTATACTTTCTAAACGGATTACTTTGTTCTATTGAAGCAACTCTTTCTTCGCCGTCAACGGTAATCTTAACGTCAATCTTTTCCTTAAAACCAGTAGTAACGATTTGACAACTATATTCTCCGTCTTGAGTTATAGAAGCAGTCCAAGTAAGGAATTCTTTATCCGTTTTCCAGTTGTTTAACGCACCGTTTCTTTCAATTTCGATACCACGGCTGTCGTATTCTTCATCGTATATATTTAAGACTAATACTAAATCTTTTTTAGCAATTTTATCTTCTTCTTTTGCGAATTTTTCTGCGTAATAAACGTTTAACGATAAAACGTCGCCTTGTTGAGTAATCTTATCGGTAAATTTAACTTCGCCAGATAATTCTACTTTCAATACGGGAAGTTTTTTATCGCTAAGGTTTTTAAGGTCAATAGTTAAAACGTTTCCGTCGTATTCGTACGCTAATTCCTTGCCATTTATTTCCGTTGCCGACTTAATGCAAGTATTAATTCCTTCAATTACGATTTTTTCTTTTTCAGTATCCGTCAAATATACGAACATATTCTTTTCGTCATTTGAAAGTGATAAGTAGCCCCAGTCGAAAGCAGTTTTTAATTGAGTAGGTTTAACGTTATAAATTGATTCTTTATATTCGCTAACCCAATCGCTAATACCGTCTAGAATTTCTTCCGTTTCAGGACAAAGCAAGCCGTTGCCCATCGGTCCAACGTTTAATAGTAACGTCGCTTGACCACCGATACATCTTTCTAGTTTTTCTATCATTTCAGGAGCAGTTTTCCAGTTTTTATCGAACTTTTTATAGCCCCAAGTATCGTTTAAGGTAACTAAACATTCTATCGGTTGATTGTATGGTACTGAACCGATAGTGTTGTCGCCTTGCGAATAATAATCGCCGTAGTCAAACGCTATTCTTGAGTTTACTAAACAATGTGGTTGTAGTTCTTTAACGTAATCGTAAAGTTCTGCAGATTGTTCTTTTGTAATATCGTGTGCAAAGTCAAACCAAATCAAGAAAATATCGCCGTAGTTAGTCAATAGTTCTCTAACTTGTGGCATACATTTTCCATAGAAATATCTAGAAAAGTCCTTGTCTTCTCTTCTTGGGAAATCCCAGTAGTTATCGTTGTTAGTTTTACCCAATTTGAAAGCAAGGTTTCGTTGTCCTGCAGCGTCTCTTTCAGCCCAGTCAAGCGTATGAGAATAATATAATCCAATTTTTAAACCTTCGGCTCTCATGGCATCGGCAAACTCTTTAACAAGGTCTCTGCCGTGGAAATGATAATGGTCGAATACGGTGTAGTCCGACTTAAATAAGCAGTAACCATCGTGGTGTTTGGTGGTTAGAACTGCATAACGCATACCTGCTTTTTTAGCAGACTTTGCTAGTTTGGTCGCCCAATCGGGTTCTGGGTTAAAATCAAAAGCAAACTTGGTATATTCTGCTAGTGGAATTTCCTTCCAACGCATAATCCATTCGCCAACGCTTCCAACTTTCTCGCCGTGGTAAACGCCGGCAATGTCACTATATACGCCAAAATGGACAAACATACCAAAGCGTTCGTTTAACATGTTTAAGGTATCGGTAGTGAACTTCATAAAAACCTCCAAAAAATTCCCTTGACAAAAGGAAAAATATTATTTAAAATTTTATTTATAAGTATGAAAAGCGAGGTAACCTAATGACAGAACGTCAATTATCAGATTTTTCACTTTTAACCTTAAAAATCGGTGTAAATCTCCAAAAAGGTCAGGGCCTTGAAATTATTTGCCCGATAGAGAAATACCAAGTCGCACACGCTATGGCAAAAACAGCCTATTCGCTTGGTGCGAAAATCGTTTCCGTTAGATGGGAAGACGATTTGTTAGATAAAATCAACTATGAAAACGCTTCTATAAACACCCTAACCGAAGTGCCTAAATGGATTGTTGAACAACGCAACCACTTAGTAAAAGAAAACTTTTGCTACGTTGCAATCTCAGCAGAAGACCCTAGCGTTTTTAAGGATATCCCTGCCGAAAAGTTGTCGGCAGTAATAAAAGCAAGAAGCGTAAAACTCAAAAAGTTTTCAGACTGCGTTATGGCTAACGGTATCAGATGGTGCGTAGTTTCAGTTCCAACCTTAGCGTGGGCTAAACAAGTTTTTCCTAACTCCACTAACCCAGAAGATGAACTTTGGAACGCTATTTGTAAAACTATGCGTCTAGACCAAGACAATCCGCTTGAAAGTTGGCAAAGCCACGTTGAAGCGTTAGACAAACGTGCAAAATTTCTTAACGATAATAATTTTAGTTATATCCACTTTAAAAATTCTATCGGTACTGACCTAAAAGTAGGGCTTTGCGACAACCACGTTTGGCTTTCCGCTAAAGAAAAGGCACAAGACGGTATAAACTTCGTTGCCAATATGCCTACTGAAGAAGTCTTTACTGCTCCACACAAAAACAAGGTTTTCGGTAGAGTAAAGTCGGCACTTCCCCTTTGCTACAACGGTCAAATTATAGACAATTTCACTATTGACTTTAATAAAGGCAAGGTCGTTGGCTTCTCAGCAGAAAAAGGGTACGACGTTCTAAAAGGACTTATCGAAACGGATAACGGCACTTTTAGGCTTGGCGAAGTTGCACTAATCGGCAAAACTTCCCCCATTGCACAAACGGGCGTGTTGTTTTTCAATACCTTGTTCGATGAAAACGCAAGTTGCCACCTAGCATTAGGCAAAGGTTATCCCACCACCATTAAAAATAGCGAAACCTTATCTAAAAAAGAACTATCTTCGCTCGGCTTAAACGATTCGGTTGAACACGTTGACTTTATGATTGGCACCCCCGATTTATCAGTAACGGGCGTAAAATCAAACGGCGAAGAAATCCCGCTTTTTATCGACGGCGATTGGTGTATCTAGTCTATATAAAATTATACACTATATTTACTAATAGTCAATACAAAAAACTACCCCAAAACTTAACAAAACACGCAATAAAAAACCCCACGATAAACGTGGGGTTTTTTATTTTTCTCTTTTCTTTTTATTTAACTATTTCGTCTTTGTATCTTCTAAAGTTTCCGTACACCCCAGCAACGTCTGAATAATATACGAAAGTTTCGGGGTATTTTTTAATTATGTTTATAAAATCTTTCATTTGATAAAGGTTTAATACGCATAAAACGACAGAGTTTTCTTCACCCGAAAACATACCTTTACTGTCCAAAATTGTTGCACTGTGGCGAAGATTTACCACTATTTCTTCCCTAATTTCTTCGGGGTGCTTAGTTATAATTTTAATCTCTACGGCGTTTCTAGTATCTTTCATTAAGAAAGTGGTAGTTTTTTCCGAAATGAACATTTGTATTAGACCTAGCAAAATACAGTTAAAATCTTCATAAACAAAATACGAAATACCTATAAGCAACAAGCATACGAAAGTAATTATTCGTTCTATATTAACGTTTGGCATTTTTGGTTGAATAATTCTAGCAATAATATCAACGCCACCGGTTGAAGCACCTATTCTAAGCATTAATCCCGTTCTAACACCTAGCAAGCACCCTGCAAATACTGCCGAAATGATTTTGCCTTCGCCAACGTCTGCCGGCACGTATTGGGGACAGTTTAGGCTTTCAAAAAGCATGAGTGCTATAGACGAACATACGGTAAAAGACAAAGTAAAGATTACGTATTTTTTATCTGCTTTAATCAATGCGTAAATAATTAACGGTGCGTTTAGTACTAAGTTGATTATACCTGCACTAAGTTTTTCGTCAAAGATTTTATAAAGCATTGTTACAACTGCTTCTAGTCCTAATGGAACGAAGTTTGCAGGATATACGAATACCCACAACGCTAAAGACGATATTATAGATGCAAGTAACGTTGCTATTATTGATTTAACGATTCTTATTTTATCTCGTTTTTTAATATCGATATTGTTATTGTTGTCCATCGTTTACTTTTTCTTTCTTATTATCGTTAAGTACTCTTGAAGGAGTTCTATGCTCGGGAACAATTTCCCCCGCTTTAATTAAAGCGTTTTTAGTTAAAATAGGTCCTACCAATTCGTATATCAATACTGAAAACAAAATAATGTTTCTAACAAGCGTTCCTTCGTAGCCACCTAGTTGCATAGCCGTTACCGACATACCTAATGCAACGCCCGCTTGTGGCAATAAGGTAATACCCAAGTATTTTACTATACTAGGCTCACACTTTGTCATTTTTGCACTTAGGCTTGCACCCGAAATTTTACCAATCGAACGGAACACAATATACACTATACCAATTATTACTACTGCAATATTAGCAAATACGCCTAATTCTAATTCTGCACCTGAAATTACAAAGAACAAGATAAATAAAGGCGTAGTCCATCTATCAACCCTATCCATAAGTTCTTCACTAGTTTCACAAACGTTACAAAAGATTGTGCCGAGCATCATACAAGTGAGCAATGGCGAAGTTGCTATAGTAAATCTTCCAACGGGAATTTTTATCATAGTTAAAGCAACCGTCAAAATAACAAACATTACCGAAACCGATAAACGCTTACTTCTAGAGTGGAAGAACTTTTCTGCTTCTGAAAACAAAAAGCCCATAACAGCCCCTAAGCCCAATGATAAAACGATTTCAATAAGTGGGTTAAATATTATAGCCAAAACGTCGTTACCGTTACCGTTTATACCTTTAGCGATACCGAAAGACACAGCAAAAACAACCAAACCTACAGCATCGTCAAGTGCAACTATTGGCAACAAAAGGTCTGTTAATTTACCTTTTGCTTTATATTGTCTAACAACCATCAAAGTTGCTGCGGGGGCTGTCGCTGTTGCAACTGCACCAAGCGTGATTACTACGCTTAAAGGCAATACGTCTGGTCCTAAAATTAGACTTAAACCAACTAAAGCAAGATCAACTAAAAGGGTTGCCGTAATCGCTTGAAAAACACCAATTACTAGCGTTTGTTTACCCGTTTGTTTAAGTTGCGATAGTCTAAATTCATTACCGATAGAAAAAGCGATAAAACCAAGTGCAACGTCTGAGATAATTCCAAACGACTCTGCGTGTTCTATCGAAGCAAAACCAAGACCAGGTACACCCAACACGACACCAAGTTTACCTAAACAGTAAGGCCCAATCAAAATACCCGCAACGAGATATCCCGTAACGGCAGGAAGCCCTAAAGGCTTAACCACCCTTGACATTGCAAGGCCTGCTAATAATGCAATTGATACTGCTAATAAAGTTTCCATAATTTCATCCAATATATTGTATTTACAATACCAATTTTATATACTTTAATTAAATATGTCAATCGTTTTTTTCAAAAAAATAAAACGGCTTTTTAGAAAGAATTACTCTTTCAAAAAGCCGTTAGTTTTTATTTGTTTTATAGTGGATAAACCGTATTTTTTTGTTTTATTAGTCTATCTTTATATATCTTAACAAAACGTTTTGCACCAATTAAATTTTGATCGGAATAATTTCCACACTCAATAGCCGTTGCACCTGGTATTTCACCTTGAAATTTCTCGATAAAATCTAAAGTATCTAATACAAGTTCCATAACCGTTTCGGGCGATTCTTCACCAAAAACAATAAGATAAAACCCCGTCCTACACCCCATAGGTCCAAAGTACACAATGTCGTCTTTCCTTTTGGAGTTTCTAAGATAAGTTGCACCTAAATGTTCTATGGTGTGCATGGAAGAAATATCCATCGGCTCTTCTCTATTCGGCATTGTAAAACGCAAATCAAAGGTTGTTACCGTTTGACCGTTCTTTTTGTCTTGCCGAGACAAGTATAGCCCCGACTCTAATTTTAAATGATTGACCGTAAAACTTGCTATTTTATCCATTTTAAATCTTAGTAATTTTCTGCGTGAATTTCAAAATAACTCTTTGGATGTGCACAAGTAGGACAAAGTTCAGGTGCTTCCTTGCCAACTAAAATATGACCACAGTTTCTGCATTCCCAAACCTTAATTTCTGCTTTTTTGAATACTTCTTGTGCTTCTACGTTTCTTAGAAGTGCACGATAACGTTCTTCGTGGTGTTTTTCTACTTCTGCAACTAATCTAAATTTTGCAGCAAGTTCAGGGAAACCTTCCTTTTCAGCCGTTTCAGCAAAACCAGCATACATATCGGTCCATTCATAGTTTTCACCTTCAGCAGCAGCTAATAAGTTTTGAGCTGTTGTTCCAAGTTCACCTAATGCTTTGAACCACATTTTAGCGTGTTCTTTTTCGTTTTCAGCAGTCTTTAAAAATATTGCAGAAATTTGTTCATATCCCTCTTTTTTAGCAACGGATGCAAAATAAGTATACTTATTTCTTGCTTGTGATTCACCAGCAAATGCTTCCATTAAATTTTTTTCAGTTTTTGTACCTTTTAATTCCATAAAAGTTCTCCTTTTCATTTCTAAGATAATTATATAATAAAATTTTAATTTGTCAATATCAAAATTAAAATTTGTAAAAAAACAATAAAACAAGCGAGCAGATAACCACTCGCTGTTTTATTCAATCAAAACTAAGGATAAGTATAATCTATTTTTTATGTTTACAGCAAGAGCAACTTGAACAATCGCCACAACAGTTTTTACCGTTCTTTTTATCAATAATCGATTTAATTATGACAAATATTACGTAGCCGACTGCTAATACCCCTACTGCAATACCTATAATTGTACCTTCCATTATTAACCTACTTTGCGTTTATCACGCATTTTATTGAAATATTTTATTAAAAACATTACTATCACAAATACTGCAACTACAATAAACGACGTCCACCACCAAGTTAATACTACGTATGCTATTGACGATACGATATAACTTGTTGCTACCCAAAAGAGTAACGTCCATTTAAACTTACCTTTTTGATGCTCACCTTTAGCCGTCGCTACTGCAGCAAAGCAAGGGATAGTTGTCATATTAAAGATAATAAACGAAATAAGCGCTTGCCAAGTGATACCCGTATTATTTACCATAAGCATTACGTCTGATACACCTTCAACTAAAATTGCGCCCTCAGGCATTGTGCCGATAAATAATGCGCCTAACGCACCAAACGTTGCGATAACTTCTTCCTTGGCGATTAAACCGGTAAATGCAGCGACAACAAACACCCAACCAAATGAATTTAATTGACTGCCAAAGCCTAACGGTGTAAATAATGGTTGAATAAATTGACCTAAAGATGCTAAAATCGAATCTTCAATCTCGCACATTTTCCAGTCCCAACCAAAGTTTGATAAAAACCAAACGACAATTGTAGACGCTAAAATTACGGTAAAGGCTTTTTCCATATAATGTTTAACCTTATCCCAAAGCAACAACATCAAATTTTTAAATCTTGGTAAGTGATAAGTAGGTAATTCCATTATAAATGGTGAAATTTCACCCCTTTGTGTGGTTGACCTCATAAGTAGTATGGTCACAACGGCAACAATCATACCTACAATATACATAGCAAAACTAATTAATCCTGCATTAAACCCTGCAAGCATTGATACAGCACCTGCTATTGCTGATAAAATAGGCAATTTTGCACCACAACTAAAAAACGGAATAACCCTAAGGGTTAAAAGCCTTTCCCTTTCGTCAATTAAAGTACGAGTATTTGTGATTGCAGGTATTGAGCAACCAAAACCCATAATCATAGGTATAAACGCCCTACCACTTATGCCAAAACGACGGAAAAGTTTATCTAATATAAACGCTACACGAGCCATATAGCCGGTGTCTTCCATAATAGATAATAATAGCAATAAAAATACTATTTGTGGAATAAACGATAAAACTGCAGATAACCC
>JAEIGA010012594.1_pt1 | contig 12838 bp, 16 predicted proteins | sample 9270691 | NCBI WGS metagenome assembly JAEIGA01 (sample SAMN17057246, study PRJNA624740) | gut metagenome | biome: biome; isolation source: fecal sample | host: Bos grunniens | place: China: Xizang | collected 2019 | reverse complement strand
TAGCGCTTAGCTTCTGTCAAAGTACTATTAGTGTCTGTGCATGTGTCAGCAGTGGTATTAGCTGTTCCCATTGCTTGATTAAAATGGTAAATATTTAATCCAATATCACCGGTAGTGTAACTAATAGAATTATATGGCACTCTAGCGTTGTGTTTTCTTTTTCTTACTTTATCTTTAGTCATCAGAAGTAATCTCCTTATGAGTAATTAACATATTAATGACAGGCCGTAGCCGCGGTGAAAGGCTAAGTCCGCAGCCACAACCGTAATATAATTTAGCAAAAAATAAAAAGTCTTACAATTAATTGTAAGACTTTTTATTATTAATTATATAAATCTTCGTCTGTTACTGGTTTACCTGACGGCTCATCAAAATCTACAAAGTATTCAAACGGCTCAAAATTCTGCGTAGTTTCTGTTTGCGTGTCTTTTAAAGCTATGCACGGCTTCTTCTCAAAAGCTTCGGCCACAGGTTCATCTACTGGCTCTTGTTTTTCCTCTTGAATGTCTGCTTTGTTTATAACTGCTGTTGACATCTCTATTGCACCAGGCTCTTCTACAAGGGCCTCTAAACAACCAATTAGTGTGTAATAACTAGTACAGGTATTTTTAAGAAGTTTTACTACATTTGCGCCAAGTTGATTACCAGTGTCAATAATGTCTATCTGCTGCTGTATAGTTTCTAACTCTTGCCAACTCTTACTAATTAGGTCATTTAAGAATTCATTAGTAATTGTTATTTTGTTTTTTAAATTATACTGCATTACACATCACCACGGCTAAATGAAAACTGCTGTGTGCCACCGCGACCTTTTAAGTCTTGTGGAAGTCTAGGAGCGTTTTCACCGTATCTCCACAAATATCAAACATAACCAGGCACCGTATAACGAAGAGGCGGTTGATCCTGCGGACTCCACCAGTTTTCCATGTCATCATCAGTCATGATAACCACATTGGTGGCCTGAGTTGCAATTACATTTTTAACGATTTCATTCCAGCCACTTGTACCACCGCCAGTTTGATCCGGATCTGTTGATACGTAATTACCAAAATAGTATAAGTTAATTTTTATTTGGCCTTTTTCTTCTAACTCCATCAAAGCCTCTACCGCTTTATTACCTACTTTAATATCACTTGGGCCCCATGAGCCAGACTGGTCAAAATAAAAGTCAATAATGGGTATTTTTCTGTTTGGAAGTTCATTAATTTTTTTACCTTGCTGTAAAACGCTAGTGCCGCTGTAACGCCTGTTAATCGCAGACCAAGTATCATCCCTAGTTTCTTCTGTCTGCACTTGCAGTGCAATAGCTCTATACAAACTATTTAAGAACTCTTGGAAGCCTTTGAATGAACCTCTAGCCTTCGGAGCATACTTAGCTTTTTCTTTCTCCCTGGCTTTTATTGCCTGTGTCTCAGCTCTAATCTGTGCGACATCCTCAGCAGATAACTCTGCTTGTGTTTGCTTATTCTCTATATCAGCTTTAATTTCTTGTGCTTTTAGTTGACGCTCTTCATCTGACGTATAAGTAAGTCCAGAGTCGCCTAACGAATCAATCGCATCAAAAACACGATTGACTAGTAAATTAAATTCTTCATCTGATATGTCTTTAATGTTTTTCGCAACAGCTTCTTGTAAGCTTTCAAGGGCTTCAATAGCTTTTTCCAGCTCTCTGATTAGCGCCGGCGCCTTATTTTTGCTGTGGGCATCTGCTAGAGCTTTTTTAGCTGCTTGTAGTGTACGCTCTCTTTTTATTTTACGCGCTTCGTGTTTAGAGCGTATATCCTGATCTTCATATGGATCTTTTAAAGTATCGTCAAGCAACTCTTCTTCATCAATATCAAGCTCATCTTCAAATGGCGCTTCTTCATCATCGTAGTCAGCAACAGTGTCCTCTGCTTCTGCATCGCCAGCAAACTCAGCGTCGAAGTCTTCACCATTTTCACCATTTGTAGCATCCATATCAGCATCTTCTTCTGAGCTGCTAGAACTATCTGGCTCTTCATCAGTGTTAAACTCAGGTTCTTCCTCATCAATGCTGTCATAACCTATTTCATCGTCGTCAGTAGTATCGGACGAAGAGTCAGCATCTTGTGCGTCATCCTGGCTGTCTGCTTCTGATTCATCATTTGTGGCATCTTTCATGTCAGCACTGTTGTTATTTGAGTTTTCATCCGTAGCACTGTCTGAGCTAGTGCTTTCATCTTCGGAATCGCCAGTCTCTGTATCATTTGACATAGGTGCCTCTTGTGGTTCATTTGAATCATTATGCTTTATATCTTTAAGAATATCCTCTTCGTCATTTATTTCTATGTCATCAGAGCTTTCTTGTGGACTATTCTTAATCGATGGCTGTAGCAGATCTGGATCAATTTCAACGTCCTGTTCTCCGCTAGCGCCACCAGCACCACCACCTGACATATCACCTAATGGCTGCCTAGAGTCGAGTATGGCGTTTATAGCTTCTATAGCGCCCTTCTTTACTTCTGGATTTGTTAGGTCTAAACCAAGTGAGCTTAAAATACTTTCAATATCCACCAGTCTAACCTGCCTTTCATTTTGCCTCTATGGCATTTTTTATTTGTTTCAGAGTTTCATCATCGAATTGCTTTTTATCAAATGTTTTTACAACTGTATTCCAAGCATCTTTATATTCTTTAGAATTTGTCTTCCTCTTTATGTTAAATCTAAGCGGATCATAATTTATGTTATCACCAAGATTCTTTAATGCTGCACAAGCAAGTACCTTATCTTCTGGAGTATATAGAGTACAAATAACTTCGCCAGTAAGAGGGTGCTGTACGTGGAATTCCTCTTGTGGTCCAGTCAAAGAAACATCTTTTACAATGTTTAAAATACTTTGTTTTTCAGCATCAGAAGTAAGATCTTTTAATCCGTTATATATCGCAGAAATTAATTCTTGATAAATCTTTGCGTATTTACCAAAGATCTTTGATTTAATAAAAATATCTAATGGCGCCCTAATTGCGGAAGGGCTCATGTAGTCTTTATACTTGGCAATCATATCACGACCCTTGAGCTTAATCATGTCAATCTGATTGTAGGTACCGTCTTTTATAGGTGCCCAGGATGGATCACTTCTAATATCACTATTAATTTGAATTAGTTCTTTGGATAACTCATCATACATAGCTTCGACTGACATGTTAGCCCAAGCTTGCCTATGATCTTCTGTGACAAGTCCGCCTATTACTTGACCGTTTAGCATCATAGCTTTTACAATTTTCTTATCTTCTGATGTATACCTCTTATTAGATATTTCAAAGTCTTCTATAATATTTAATATTTCGTGTAGGCTTGCACTATATTTAATATGCTCATATGCATTGTCGGGGTCATTTACGTGTAGTTTCTTAAAAACATACATAAGTCTAATTTGATGCATCATTAGGTTATGTGCAAGCTCATGGCGTAGTAGAACATCTAGTTGATTAAAAATGCCTTGACCACTGCCTAAAAATCCGTCACTAATGAACACAGTTGCTTCATCAAAAGAAATAGCAGCAGTAAAGTCAGGATGCTTTTTAGAGTCAATAATATTAAAGTCTAGCTTCCAAAAGCGCTCTGCATATTTTCTATGACCTTTATCAATTAAAAGCTGACAGAGAGCCTTTTTTAATTTGCGCTCTCTGTCGGTCATAAAGTGTCTAGCGATGTCAGAAGATTCTAATAATGCTCTATTTATTTGCATAACTAAATCTCCTCTTGTATTTATTAAAGTGAGAAATCAAAAGATTTAATACGGTTTAAAGCATCTGCAGCACTTACCTTAGCAGCCATGCCAGCAGCAGACGCAGTATTGCCAAATAGCTCTGTATCTGCTTCTTCGCCTTCAGTGCCGAATACGCTTTCAAAATCACCATCATCAGCCGCGGCATTTGATTGCTGCGCAGGCTCGCTTGAAGTACTGTTTGTATTAACACCTGAGCCTTCACCAGGAACCTCTACATCCACTTCAACATAAGAATCTAGGATATCATGAATCATTACTCTGTCTTTTTCTAAGAATTTGGAATATTTATCGACCCAGTTAAGGAACTTGTCTTTATTATATCCATGAGCCATTAATGCATCAGTAATTGCACGCTGATTTAGCATCTTAGCCTTATCATTAAACAGGTCAAGCAAATCATCACGAGAATCAAATTCAAAGCGATAGTCCCCTAACAGAGCATTAGTAAGATTTAAAATTTTGTGATAACGCTTGTAGAAATAGGCATAATTTTCATCTGTAGGCTTAAGTGACTTAATCAAATCATTTATATGGAAAACAATGTACCGCAGCGCATCATCAGTGTGAGAGTCCCAATCCATAGAATCAACAAAACGTGACATTTCAGCATCATTTAGATCCATAGCTCCTGGGTCAGTTGGAACAGATGGGTTAATACAAGCAACCGTGAACAGCAGGTTATCAAAATGTCTAAAGCCGTCTTCACCGTCACCATCAACAACATGCTCGTTAATCAAAGACAGCAGAACTGCTCTAAGCTTTGGGGCTGCTCGGTTAAATTCATCCAAGAAGAGTACTGAATTTGGCTCATCTAAGGCGTCAAGAGATTTTGAGAATGAACGTGTTACTCTGTGTACATCATTACCATCTTTATCTTTTTCAATAGTATCTACCGGAAAGCCATTAAGGATAGCTCCAAGATCATCATTCTTAGCATTTAAGTAGAATAACTTAACACCTCTGTCCTTTGCCCACTGTTTTGTAATGCCGGTCTTACCAGAGCCGGGAAGGCCAGTAATAAGCAAATCAACGCCGTCATGGGTACCTGCAGCATGATTAGCCATAGCATTTGCTAAGCAGTCATCTAACTTGTCAGTTAATTCGCTTGGTACGTCCAGAGGCGCCCAAGCGGCCGCATCAAAGCCTCTTGCTTGTGTTTTAAGCTCCTTAGCTATAGTCTCAGCTTTTTCATCAGAGTATGTTTCTTTGCCATCAGAGGCTTCTTCCGCAGCAGCTTGGACAGCAGTTGCGATATCATCAATATCTGCCGAGCTAATATCGTCAATAGACGGAATTTCTTGCATAGCTTCAGCCTCTGCCTCAACCAAGTTAGTTTCTTCTACTAGGTTAGTAAGCTTATTTTCTTTTAATTTTTGCTTTCTTATCTTCATGGTGTATTAACCTCTCCTCATCCAAGTATGTAGCTCATCAAGCTCTTCTCTAGTATAACCTTCAGTAGCTTTTTCCCAGTTAACCTCTCTAGAAGTGTCTTCAGTCGTAGTTTCATCAAAAGCCTCATTAAGCTTTTTTGCACTAATAGCGCAGTCACCGAATTCAGTACCGACGATAAAATAACCGTTTGGATCTGCCTTGCCTTTGACAACGCGTGGATTAGATACATTGGCAGGCACTCTATTATTCTGAATAACCTGATTCAAAAAGTTATTTGCGTCGTTAGGATCATCAAAGAAACAAGTACAATCGGAGTATCCATTACCACTGCTAAATCTTATTTTATTTGTGCCACCGCGGGCTTCACCGCTTGGGCTAAGTGGATTAACAAACACATTTGGAGTATTTTTTGTCTTTGGATCATCGCCAATAATTCTATATATAAAAGCAGTATCTGCGTATACCTTTTCGCCAGGCTGTCCTTTTAGGTCACGTGCGTTACCAGACTGTGCGCCAGACTGTTTATAACCATTTTTTGGTTGCCCATTATTAGAAGTAGATGCTCCAGAAGTACCACTGGTATTAGAAGCACTAGAAGCACTAGAAGCACGGCTTCTTACCGGCTTATCAGGCACTGCAGAGATATACCTACCATATGCGTATACAGCATCACCTAGTAATGTCTTTTTAAACTCATCAATCTCATAAGGTGTACGCACGGTGTCATCCCAGTATAGCTGGACAAGTTCTGCCATATAGACAATACTTTTAGCTATCTGCTCTGGCTTTAAATGCTTTGTTTTTCCACCGTTAGGCATACTAAACCCATAGTAAGAAATTTGACGAATACTGTTATCAATGTTATTAAAATTTCTGTTTACAAGCTCATCACAAATGTCTGTAGCATAGTTTTTAAAACGAGCATCACCGATATTTCCCAAGCTAGGGTCGGTTCGTAAACCGCTTGCGACAGTGACCAATGTAAGCCATCTTTTAGCAGCTTGCTCAGCAGCAGGTGTTGTAAAAATACGAGCCATCTACACAACTCTCCTTTTAAAAAATTTAAGTTAACGATTTTTAATCAAATAATTTAGCAATTAAACAATACATAAATACTGTATTAATAAATTTAACTAATCTATTCCCTTGATACATCGGCAGCGCGGAAAGTTACTACAGCCAAAAAACAGTTTGCCAAAACGGCTTCTGCGCACAACCATAGAACTGCCACACTCCGAACAAATTTTAGTCTCCAAATCAGTAGCCAATCCAGTTTCACTAACACTGTCGATAATACTTTTTAAGTTAGAATAGAAATTATTCATGTAATCAAGCAAAGCTAGCTCACCAGAGGCTATTTTGTCCAAGTTATCTTCCATTTCTTTTGTATAATTTAAATTAATCAAAGTTGGAAAAGATCTGTTACAGTAATCAGCTAACTGCATTCCACGGTCAGTAGGAACAATGCACTTTTCTTCAAGCTTTGCATAGCCACGAGTAGGGCTTAGGATTGTTTCTACTATAGTGGAAAAAGTAGATGGTCTGCCGCAACCAATACGCTCAAGTTCTTTTACTAAACTAGCCTCGCTGTAACGGTTTTTGGGGTGCGTAAATTCCTTTGTAGAAACCAGCTCAGTGTTTATTAATAGTTCTCCTACAGCAAAAGTCTCATCACTACCTAAAATTTGATTATCAGAATAGTTGTACACTTCTCTATAACCAGCGTCTACCAAAGCTTTTGAGCTTAACCTAAATTTATGCCCATTATTATTTATAGTATAAATAGTTTCAGCAATAACCGCATTAGGCATAGCCGAAGCGATAGTTCTTTGCCAAATAAGCTTATATACTTTTACAAGTAGCTCATTAGATATATAAGTTGCTAGTTTCTCAGGAGTCATTTCAGGGTTTACAACTCTAAATGCTTCATGACCGTTTTGGTCAGTAGCTTTACTTTTGCCCTTTCTTGGTGCTCTATATTTGTCCGCGCCGTAGGTAGAAACAATAAAATTCTTTAGCTCTGGCAAAAATTCTGGCGCTAGCTCTGTAGAATCTGTTCGAAGATAGCTACATAAACCAACATGTTCACCATTTATCTTAATACCTTCAAAAAGTTTTTGAGCGCAGCTCATGGCATCCTTAACTCTTAAGCCAAGCTTACTAGCCGCTTCCTGTTGAAAGGTTGCTGTGCAAAAAGGTGGTTTTGGCGATTCTTTGTGCTCAACAGTTTCTATGCTTTCTATAATAAACGTATTATTTTTGCAGTTACTTATTATAGCATCTATATCGGCTTGTTTAGAAAACTTTTCAATTACTTCTTCGTTATACCCAAAATACTTTGCTCTAAGTTCTTTATTATTTTTTGTAAAATTTAAATATAAGTTAAAATACAGCTCTGGTATAAAGTTTAGGATTTCAGTTTCACGATCCGAAACAAGTTTTAACCCAACGGATTGACAACGACCGACTGATCTTGCACCTATGTATTTTTTCGCCAGAGGTGACATTGAAAAGCCTAGAAGTTTATCTGTCATGATTCTAGCCAAGCCAGCGTCTACTAGGCTATCATCAAAAGGTATAGGATTTTCTATTGCATAAATAACTGCCTTTGGAGTTATTTCGTGGAACACTGCTCTATAGCATTTCTCTTTTGGCAGCTTACAAAATTTTAAAATACTCCAGGAAATAAGCTCTCCTTCACGATCGTTATCGGTAGCTAGACAAATTTTATCAGCTATTTTTGCTTGTTTAATTATTTCATCTACAACTTTACTTTTTTCTGGCATCACTGCCAAATTCATTTTAAAATTTTTTTCAGGTGTGATGCCAGAGTTATAGGCAGAGCCTCCATTTTTCAGTTCCATAATATGACCGACAGACGCCATAACTACAGCACTAGTGTAGCCAGCTTTCTTAAGTATTCCAGAGATAGTCTTAACTTTATTCGGGCTCTCACATATAACTAGTAATTTATCTGTTTTATTTATCATTGCTTTCAGATCCTTGTAGACCAGCGAATAATTTTTCTTCGAGTATTTGTCTAATCACAGCTGATATGCTAAGCGATTGTACAAAAGCTTCTCTGCGTAAGGCTTCTCTAAGCTCATCAGAGATTTCTAGGCTTATCATTTTTTTAGCCATATTAAATCTCCTTATCGTTTGCGATTCTTTTTACTAACGCCATTAACAAAGTTAGTAAATTCTGCTTTTTGCATTGCTTTCTCAGTTTTATTCATTTGAATAACTGCTTTATTTGCTGCCTTCTTTGCTTTAGCTCTTTTAGTCGTTTCCTCTTCTGACTCGACGACTGCAATACGGCCATTAATAACACCTTCTGTAAACTTAAGCTGTCTGAAATCTTTTGTAGTTTCTTTATTAGCTTCAATAACAGAGTTTAGTGCTGCAAGCTTACTTGGCAAGAAAGTATCTTTATAGAATTTAATAATTTCTTCCATATCAGCGTCTTCGATCTTACCGTCAGCTTCAATGTCAGATACAAGACCAAGATCACTGGGCATAACACCATCTAGAATCTGAGCTTGTTGATCAAACAAGCTAGCTGCAACACCAAGCAACTTATTGTCCTCATACTTAAAGTTTTCATTATAATAAACTACGGTGATCTCTTCTGGTCGACCAATAACTATTTCCTTACCTGGCATAGAAGAGCACGTTTCAACGATAATATTTAAACCTTTTTTCTTTGTGATAATAGGGTTAATAAAAGTTTTAATTTGATCATTAAAGCGTAAACAAAAAATACGCTTATTAATACCAATCTGTGGTGCAGATAAAGCGATTAAGTCTTCATTTGCGTGCATGACTTCTTTTATCTTAGTAATAATATCATTGCCTTCAGTTGTTTCTGCACCATTTTCCGTTAGGAAAGTGAGCGGCTCAGAAGGCTGTTGTAGTTTTTCCAAATCAATAATAATTTGTTCCATTATGTATCTCGCTTTCTGTTTATTATAAAATAGTTTTACAACTTAATAAATTATTAATTTAATAGTTTTTTAAAAGACGAGCCATTACTCGTCTTTTTCTTGCAGTTCTCTTAGTGCTACCTTAAAGTGTTTTAGCGCGTCTGTATTCTCTTCCTTAATAGAATCTATATCTACGCCAAGGCGTTTAAATTCAGCTAAAATAGGCTTATGCTGACGGATGTACAAAGGCTTCTTTGTTGCCCTATTCGGCATGTTAAGCAAGTACATAATATAAGCAAGCCTATGGTAATTTTCTTCGAGGTTTGCTACGGTAGCTATTGCATCATGAAGCTGTTCCTCTGTAATAAGGCCATCCTTAAGCGCTTCTTCAAAGTCAGCTAAATTTTGTTTTTCCTCCAAATATTGTGCTAACATAGTATAAAAATAATCTCTTACGTCTCTTATTGCCATAAATAACTCCTTAAGTATTTTCAAAATACTGTTTTATTTCTGGGAAGTCTTCCCATACCTCGAATTCAGTAACTTCCTCTACGGTATCGATCTCTTTTTTAAAATCGTTTAAGAACTTATCTATTTCCTTAAATAGCAGATTCTCTTTATAATCAATCTTTTTATAGCTCACAGAAAAATCATTGATAAGCGTATCAAAATCAGGGCAAACAGGACCAAATTTTAAGATAGATGTCTTACCAAACACAGTTCTAGTTATAATATAGTAATTGTCCATCTGTTTGCTCACACACCGCAGGGCGGTGTTACCGATATTAACTACGTCAATAGATTGATTAAAAGTCTTTTGAACAGAAAACTCAAATAACATAGATATTAGAAGCCTCCGATTTTAAGATAATATTCATCTTTATCAAAGTCTGCAATTAAGAATAACAGGTATTTATCGTTATCCTCTTCTAACTCGAAATAATTAGTAATCTTAACTGTAGAATTACTTGAGTTTGTACCGAAGGTAGGATATTCAGTATTAATCGCAGTTTTTTCCAACTTTGTATACATTTTAGCATATTCATTGCTGTCTTCGATTGGAATTATATAAAAATGATTGTCGTATCTACCAGTTTCTTCAATGCCAAGTCTAGTCAAAACTTTCTTTACAGAATTTTCAGCCATATATATTCTAATCTCCTTCTACAGTTTCCACAGTAACTATATCTTCGACCTCTGGTTGCGTAGCCTGTTTATTTGTTATACTATCAAGTAAGCCTAGTACAGCAGCTTTAACACGCTCTCTAGAGTCTCTGTTCAAGTTACTTGCAGTATTGCTGACATTTACTTCATTGTTCTGCTGATTTATTTGAATTAGCGGCATTTCACCGACCCCAGATACTTGTTTCTGGCCTCTTTCTATCAAATCTTGGACAACTTTAAGACCGTCAAATAATTCTTTGTTAGAGATCTCGTCAGGTCTTGCCGTAAATCTTGCTAACGCCTGGTCTGTTATTGTGTCAAGTAAGTCGCTCAGTTTATTTACTCTAGCCATCGTTTTTTTATTTTGATTGGCATTAAATAGGTGTGTAAGATCACGTACTTTTTGTTCGTCAGTTTCTGAGATAATTTTGTCAATAAGTGCTCGTGACTCTTCACTTAGGTCTTGAGGACACGCTAATGCTAGGCTAGTTTCTGGGGCAGAGGCTTCAGGAAGGTCTTTAACATCAAATACAACATTTTTAGCCTCTTCTAACATTTAAACTACCTCTTCACAAATAGCAAGCAGTCTATCTGCAAGCGCTTTTTCAAGTGCAATTTCAAGCGGGTCTGCTTGAGAGCTTAAAGCAGATTTAATTGCTGTTTTTAGATTTTTTCCAGGTACAAACTTGCATTGCATGTCAAGTAAGTCAATACTTAGTGTACCGATTCCAATTCCAAGAGCAATTTGTGTTTCGCCATCCTGTTTTGCACTACAAATTGCACTTGCTATACACAAGCAAGCTTTATCAGTAAGCTCTTTTGAAACTTTTGTTGGCATTCGTAGTATTGTACCGACGTCATTTGTGATATTAATTTGTGTTGACATCTTTAAATTTCCTTTCCATCTTTATCCACTCGCTTTAAAATCTTCATTGGGTCTTGGCCATCGAGGTTCCATACGCTCTTTAGAATGTCTTTTAGATAAACCTCATAGGATTTATCTAATTTGTATTGAATACAGTGCGCCATAATTTCAATCGGCTGATATTTATTTGAAAAAATATCCCTGATAAAACCTACTCTTGTTTCAAATGTTCTTGAATTTCTATCAAATTTAGCCATTTATCTCTTTTGAATTTGACTCCTATCAATATTGTATTGCTTCATAAGAGGTATGATTTGCACGTATAGCTCAGTCACTTTATCTTTTTCCTTTTTGGTAAGCTTATCTAACCTATTCTGTGCAGCAGTAAAAGTATCTCCATCAATATTGATGTATTGATACATAAGCAATGCATTAGTGACAATTTTCATCTCAGCTTCAGTGGGAAAAGTTATTGTACGCCCAGCAAAATATGTGAGCAGTCTTGTCATGTTCGCTCCGTCAAGTAGATAACAAAGTTCACTTGTTACCGCATATTCTGGTATATCTTGTACCTTAAATAAGATAAACAACATTAAAGAATAAATATCGGATAAGTGCAGTGAATTAAGCTCTTTTTTAATATTAGTCCTCATATGTAACCTCCGGTGTAGAATCAAGGATATTATCCAAGTCGAAATCACTTAAATCCGCTTCTTTATAGCAATCCATGATCTCTAGCTTAATTGCTGTAAAAAACTCTTTTAGCAAGATCCTCGTATAATTAGACATGCTCTTAGGCAAATGCCATAAAATAATGCCTTGATTAGTAACGTCAAGCTTTTTGTTATTTTTTAATATCTGAATACTGTTTAGTAAAATAGAAATTTTTAAGTTTTGATATTCAGGTGTACCTTTTCTAAACGGTGACTTTTCTAGCAGCCTGTCTACTAGTCTAACATTTCTACATAGCGTTTCTTGCAGGTATATTTTAAACTGTCTGGTAACCCCGGAGTTTTCGCGAGCATTGCCTTTGAGCTGTTCTTTATAGGCAAAAGAATCAAATTTATTTGATACAAATTCTTCCTCAATAATCTCCTTAAAGGTTTCTCTTTGATACTCAATCTTCATCGGGTATAAGAGAGCCTTAGTATAGTTTAGACATGATTTAATGGGGCGAATTAGTTTACCCTTAATAGTTTTTCCTTGATTTAACTGATTTTTCCTTAATGCAAAAAATAATCGATTTGCAGCATAAAAAGCATATCCATCATAATCTTGAAAATCATTAAACATACATTTTTTAATTGCTAGTGCTTTCACTAACAACCAAAGATAGTTATATATAGTATTTTCTAACTCAGGGTTTTCCCCTGGGTTTACTATCTTTGGCACGTTCTCATCTATAAACATACAAATCTCTGTGTATCTAAGATTTGATGGTTTTTTCCACAGCATATAGTATTTACCTCTTTTTCATTAATACAATTCACTGATGCCATTAGCATTTTTTATAATCCTGACCTCTGAGTCAATAGCGAGCTCTAGCGAATTCGCTCTATGTGAAATAATAAATACAGACTCAACAGTCTTTAATTCTTTTTCTAATAAATTCATTACCGCCTGACAACTTTTCTTGTCTAAGAAGTCAGTAATTTCGTCTAACACTAGAATATTCGCACTCAAATCTAGATATGAGATTAATAGATCTCGAATGGCTAGCTGCAAAATCAAATCTACTCTCTG
>JAEIGA010012593.1_pt1 | contig 12839 bp, 12 predicted proteins | sample 9270691 | NCBI WGS metagenome assembly JAEIGA01 (sample SAMN17057246, study PRJNA624740) | gut metagenome | biome: biome; isolation source: fecal sample | host: Bos grunniens | place: China: Xizang | collected 2019 | reverse complement strand
GTTGTAGTGTAAACACGTACACACACACCACGACGTTGTGGACAGTTGTCGAGTGCAGGCGACTTGCTCTTCTCTACAATAACCTCTCTGCCTTTTCTTACTAATTGCTGAATTGTAGGCATTTTGTTAAATTTTTAATTATTATATATTGTTTTTAAATATTTCTGTACAATTGGACCCTTCAAAACACTATAGTCCATTTTGGACTGCAAAGGTAAAAATTATATTTCAAATAAAAAAGCATTTGCCATCTTTTTAGCAACCGCCACACCGCAAAATCTCCTTTTTGTTGAAAAAACCGCCTCAAAACGACCCAAAAACAGCAATTTTTATTGTTAAAAAACATTAAATTTTTATTTTAAAATAATAAAGCCGCAAACTTTTGCCCTTTTCAGTCTTCTTAACCCTAGCAACCCTAACACTCCCTACAAGCCCCCTTGCATATACACATTATGGGCGACAGCACTTAACGCTGTCGCCCATAATGTGTATATAATATAAGGTAATTACTCTGCAGCAGGAGCTGTTGGAGCAGCCTCGGTTGCAGTCTCTGCAACAACCTCAACTGCTGTCTGCGGAGCTTCAACATTCTCCACTTTCTCCTTGCTAAAGCATGACAATGGAGACTGAAGACCGACGAATGCAAGTATATTACCAAGCCACAAGCCTACAACCACAACTGCAATAACCGACAACGAGATAACCCACTTTGCCCACGCAGGGATACCCTTCTTTGCATATGGGTCTTTCAATTTCAGTTTGGGAAACTTAGCAACATCAGTCAACGTCTCACCAAAGAGTATATTAATCTTAGACGAAGCATTGATAGCCCATCCGTTGGCATTGAGCAGCGGAGCAATATTACGGCGGCGCAGTTTCAACCATGCCAGCACCATTGCCGGGCCCGAAATACACAACATTATACCGATGAATATTGCAATATACTGCCACCACACAAAACCCTTGAAACTATCCAAAAGGCCAGACAAAGCAGTACCGATCATACCGAAAGCCATACCAATGGCTGCAAAAATACCGGCAAACTTGGCTATGTCAAATGGCGGAGTCGGCGCTTTTGCATCGCCCTCGGCAGGCTTAGCAACAGAAGCAGCGTTTATCTTGGCATCGGCATTCTTCATCATGGCTGCATCCTTCTCGGCCGCACTCTTGTTGATAAGGTTCTCAACTGTCTTTGCCATTCTGCGGTAGGGAGACCAGAACGCCTGACCAATACTGATTGGGTTATCAACAATCTTTGTAATAACAGCATCCCACATGAGACCGGCATTGTCAAAATAGATAGCATTCTTGCCCACGAAGAGATCACCGACATCACCCACTGTAACAGCAGCCACAACGTTCTTCTTTGCAGCGCTTGTCTTTGTTGTGCAATCGCAATATACAAGATACATACCACTTGCCGGCGCCATTGTGTTATGCTTTGCAGCATCAGCCACGCTCATACACAAACGACATTCGCGCTGGTCAATCAAAAGACGTCCGCTCTGGAAGATTGCTTTCACCTTCTTGTCCTTGCAATAGAAATCCTGGAAAGTAACATAATTGCAGAGCAAACGATAGAAATCGCGATAGATATGCAGGAACTTGTTCACCAAGTCAATGCCGTCTGCAGTCTCCTTGAGTTCCAGATCCTGTGCTATGAGGTCAAGCAACGCCTGTTTCTTGTCGTCGGCGAGCATCTGCTTGATAGCATCAACACCCAGACTCTCAACCTCAGCACCCTTTTTGGCAGCCTTCCATGCATTATATGCCGCAAAAGTGGCGCCGATAGTTGCCCAAGCCTCCTCGGTGAGCACCTTCTCCTTTGGCTTTACAATTGAGACAAGAGTCTTAAACTGCGAAGCCCATGCCGGGTTGATTGCAGCATCCAAATCTAAATCGGCCTTGCCTGTGATGCGAGCAATAGGATATGCCGCAATCTCCTCGGTCTTGCCGGTAAGATTATCAGCACTTATAGCCTCGATAAGACCGGTCTGTACATCAAGTTTCGCAACACTTTCAGGTGAAAAAGAAGCAAGTTTCGCACGCACGAAATAGTCCTTCACCTTTGCATCAAGAGCATTGTACGCCTCAATAGCTTTGTCGGTATCTGCACCATAAGGTGCCTCAACTGCCGCCTCACTCCATGCAAGATAGTCAGCCAGCGCCTGATAGAATTTCTCTACAAGTTCTGCATTGACACCATTTTCGCCACAGCGATCCATAACACCGCCAAAAGCAGCAACGATAGCCGAAACGACAGCCTTTTCTGCATCGTCCTCAGGAGTCTGCGCTGTTATAATGCCATCACCATTGAAACGGGTCTTTGCAAAAATTGCTGTAATATCCTTTGTATCGGCTAAAGAGACAACAGTACCCTCCTTCCCAAGATTCTGCAGAATCTGCTTTGCAGAGTTGTAAAGTCTCTTTCCGTCAGCATCCTCCAGATTGAACGCTTCTACATCAATGCCATCTGCGCCCTTCAGCAGCAAATCTGCATCCTTTATCACAGAGGTCAACCACTTTGATGTTGAAACAACATCGTTCACACGAATACGCCCATCATTGTCCGTATCGATATATTTCAGACTATTCTCATCAATATCCAAACCTATAGTGGGACACGAAAGCACAGTCCATTTCTTAAGATCCAGCTCTGCAAGATGAGCAATATCGGCACCGGTAGAAATTCTGACACGTGTAGAACCACCGATGTTTTCATAACTCCATGAATGTTTTTTTGCCATAGTATAATAATGTTTTAGTTTATGTTTGCGTATCGTTTACTCCTCGTCAAAGTCAAACTCCTCATAGTCAAAATCGTCATCATCCCCAACCTCAACTCCATCCTCAAAATCAGCCTCCCAATCGGCAAAGTCCGCCGCAAGCATCTTGCGGTCATAGTTGCGATGTACAAGTTCTTCGCGCTTTACCGCCGCAAGGCGATTTTCTTCACTGTTGAGCGCAGCCCAAAGAACATCCTTTAATTCCTGAATCCCCTCGCCTGTTGGTGCCGAGATAAATACGTGAGGCACATCCTCGGGCAGATTCTCCGAGAGCATCTCCTTGAGTTCCTCGTCAATGAGGTCACACTTTGTAATTGCTAGGACACGCTGTTTATCGAGCATTTCCGGATTGAAGGTCGCAAGTTCGTTAAGCAGTACCTCATACTCCTTTTTGATATCATCGGCATCGGCAGGCACCATAAACAGTAGCAACGAGTTGCGCTCAATGTGGCGGAGGAATCGCAACCCCAGACCCCTACCCTGACTGGCACCCTCAATGATACCGGGGATATCGGCCATCACGAACGATTTGTTGTCGCGGTAAGAGACAATACCCAAATTCGGTTCAAGCGTTGTAAAAGGATAGTTGGCAATCTTGGGTTTCGCGGCCGACACCGAAGAGAGCAAGGTTGATTTTCCCGCATTGGGGAAACCAACAAGACCTACATCGGCAAGCAGTTTAAGTTCAAGCGTCACCGTCATCTCCTGCATTGGCTCACCCGGCTGGGCAAAACGTGGAGCCTGACGCGTTGGAGTGGCAAAATGCACATTGCCAAGACCGCCGCGTCCACCCTTGAGCAGGGTAACCAGTTGACCATCCTCCATCACATCGCAAAGAAATTCACCGGTCTCGGCATTATAGGCAACCGTACCACAAGGCACATCGACAATTTTACTCTCACCATCGGCACCGGTACTCTTGTTGATGCCGCCATTCTGCCCGTTACCGGCAAAGATGTGACGCTGATACTTCAGGTGCAATAGTGTCCAGTAGTTGCGGTTGCCACGCAATATGATATCACCGCCCTTTCCGCCATCACCACCATCTGGGCCACCATTGGGTATATATTTAGCACGATGCAAGTGAGCCATCCCGCGTCCTCCACGCCCCGAACGGCACACAATCTTCACATAATCGATAAAATTTGACTCTGCCATAACAATAACTTCAAGACCCTCACGGGCTGTTAAACAAATAAACAGTAAAAGTTGCCACAGTCAGTGACAACTTATTTTACAGGGAACAGCCTGCACTCTGCCATCTTTACAACTTTGAATCAATCGCCGCTACAATATCAGCAAAGATGCGGTCAAGTTCACCAAATCCGTTGATATAGCAGTGCTTGCCATCATTCTTGTACCACTCCTTGAGAGGCGATGTCTGCTCTGCATATACGACAAGACGTTTCTTGATAGTTTCCTCGTTATCATCAGCCCTGCCCGAAAGTTGTCCGCGGAGCAAGAGACGCTTCATCAGTTCATCCTCGGGAACATCAAGTTCTATCATTGCAGTGACATCCTGTCCACGCTCACCAAGCATCACCTTCAGAGCCTCAGCCTGAGCAATTGTACGCGGGAAACCATCAAAGATAACACCATTGCCGCCAGTGAGCGAATCGAGTTTCGAAGCAAGGATGCTTATCATCAACTCATCGGGGATAAGTTGACCGTTGTCAATAAGCCTCTGGGCTGTCGCACCAAGTTCTGTACCGGCAGCAATTTCGCCACGCAACACCTCGCCTGTCGAGATATGGTTCAAACCATACTTTGCAACAATCTTCTCGCTCTGTGTACCCTTACCGCTACCGGGCGCACCAAAAATAACAATATTAAGCATTGTATAATTGTCTTTTATTCTTTAAAATCGTAAACATCGGGCAAGTTACGACCAAGACCATCATAATCAAGACCATAACCTACAATAAACCTGTCGGAAATCTCAAAGGCCGAATACTTCACCTCAACCGGCACACGCAAACGGGACGGCTTCAGAAAGAGTGACGCTATCGCAAGCGATGCAGGTTTGTTCTGAGACAACGTCTCAAGCATCTTGTGCATAGTAAGACCTGTATCGACGATATCCTCGACAATAATCACATCACGACCCTCTATCGACTCGACAAGCCCCATCACCTGTTTCACGGTGCCGGTTGTCTCGGAACCTTGATATGAGGAGAACTTGACAAAAGAGATCTCACACTCCAATTCGATATTCTTCATCAAATCCGACACAAACATAAAACTGCCATTCAAGACACCGAGAAACAGAGGACGCCTGCCTGCATAGTCCCTGTTTATATCCTCGGCCACCTGTTTCACGCGCGCCGCAATCTCCTCGCCGGGAATTGTTTTAACAAATTCCTTGTCGTGTATTTTTATCGTTGACATACCAATCCGAACTTTTATATTAGTCCACGCAAAAATAAAACAAAGTTGTGGAAAAACCGCAAAGTTTACTCTATTTTATTATGCAAAAGAACAAATAAAGACCTTATAAATAAGTTAACCGCACTTTTAGAGGCAAAATTAAAAACAATTTACTATCTTCGCGACAAATTAGAGTTTTTGTACTCTGGCAGAACAAACCCACAGGAATGATGAATAAACTCCTTACAGCATTCATTTTGACATTGGCAATGCCCGGTATTGCACAAAACTTCTTCGGTTCCTTCTTCTCCAACACTGACGAAGGGATTACATACTTTTTGCCGGACACTAAAATAAACATCACAGTAGAGGCAAGATGCATCACACAGACACCCGGCGAGTTCTACAGTTATGCCGAAAGGTTCCTGCACATCAATGGAGCCATAACCGAGGCCGGCAACCGATGGGAAATGACAAGTATTGAAAGCGAGAGCGAAGGCATACCATGCAAGGAAAAAACATATACAATCAGTATCAGTAGCAGTTCTGCAAGCAACATCGGTCTCAACAGCAAAGGTATTATTGAGACAATCAATACCGTTGCACCCCCGAAAGAGGAGAAACAGCAGGAAACAAGACAGAACGGCAGCGAGAGAATCGATGCAACCCGATACATGACCGAGGAGATGCTCACTGCCACTTCGACTGCAAAAATGGCAGAGCTGACAGCAAAAGAGATATATGCGATACGCGAGAGCAAGCTCGCCATAACACGTGGCCAGGCCGAGAACATGCCGAGCGATGGTGCGGCCATAGCGCTGCTGCTGCAGGAACTTGACAAGCAGGAAAGAGCCCTTACCGAGATGTTCATTGGACGTACAGACACTGTATATCACCAATACCAATATTCAATACTACCCGGTGAGATATGCGACACAACTAGAGCGGTGCTGTTCCGTTTCTCGCACAAGATTGGTGTAGTCGACAAAGATAACCTTGCCGGAGAACCGGTATACTTCAACATCAAGGATCTGAAGACTGTTGCAAGACCCATTGCAGACGAGAATGCAAAAAAGAAGAGCGCCAAGCAGGACGGTGTCTGCTACAACATCCCTGGGCGCGTAAAATTGGAAGTATACACAAGAACAAGAAGATTCATTGAAAAAGAGATAGCAGTTGCACAGTTGGGCATTGTCGAGACACTTTCAAAAAGTTACTTCAGCAAAAACAATAGAGTCAAAGTGCTGTTCGACACAGCTACTGGCGGCATCATAAGCATAAAGAGAGATTAATAACAACAAAAATACATACAAGATGTTTGAAAACCTAAGCGAGCGCCTTGAACGCTCACTGAAAATACTCAAAGGAGAGGGAAGAATTACCGAGGTCAACGTGGCAGAGACACTCAAGGACGTGCGCAAGGCACTGCTTGATGCCGATGTCAACTACAAGGTAGCAAAAACATTCACCGACACAGTCAAGAACAAGGCCATAGGCCAGAATGTGCTCACATCGCTGCATCCAAGCCAGTTGATGGTTAAGATTGTACATGACGAGTTGACAACACTGATGGGTGGTGAGACTGCAGAAATCAATTACGAAGGACATCCCGCAGTAATTCTCATGTCGGGTCTACAGGGTAGCGGCAAGACCACATTCTCGTCAAAACTTGCAAACTATCTCAAGAAAAAGAAGAACCGCAGTCCACTATTGGTTGCCTGCGACGTCTACCGTCCTGCAGCCATTGACCAGTTGAAGGTTCTTGGCGAGACTATCGGAGTACCCGTATATAGCGAGCCCGAGAGCAAAGACCCGGTACAGATAGCACTCAACGCCATAAAGGAGGCAAAGGCAAAGAGTTACAACCTTGTAATCATAGATACCGCCGGACGTTTGGCTGTCGACGAAGCCATGATGAACGAGATTGCAGCGATAAAGGAGGCCGTAAAACCGACCGAGACACTTTTTGTTGTAGACTCAATGACCGGCCAGGACGCAGTCAATACAGCAAAGGAGTTCAACGATCGTCTGGATTTCACAGGCGTCATCCTCACCAAGCTTGATGGAGACACACGCGGTGGTGCCGCGCTCTCTATCCGGACAGTTGTGACAAAACCAATCAAGTTCATCGGTACAGGTGAGAAGATGGAGGCAATAGACCAGTTCCACCCCAACCGTATGGCCGACCGCATTCTTGGCATGGGCGACGTTGTTTCACTTGTTGAGCGCGCACAGGAGCAGTTCGACGAAGAGGAAGCGAAGAAACTGCAGCGCAAACTTGCACGCAACCAGTTCGACTTCAACGATTTCCTCACCCAGATTCAGCAAATAAAGAAGATGGGCAACATCAAGGACCTTATGGCCATGATTCCCGGCGTGGGTAAGGCAATAAAGGATATGGACATTGACGACAACGCATTCAAAAGCGTGGAAGCAATAATCCAGTCAATGACACCCAAAGAGCGTGCCAACCCTGACATCATAAACACATCACGCAAGGAGCGCATCGCACGTGGTAGCGGCACCACTATGCAGGAGGTAAACCGTCTTATGAAACAGTTTGATCAGATACGCAAAACGATGAAGGGTTTTGCCGGCGGCAAGATGAGCAACATGATGTCAAAGTTCAAATTCTAAAAAATAACAAGATGCAACTTATCGACGGAAAGGCTGTAGCGGCACAAATCAAACAGGAGATTGCAGCCGAGGTAAATGAGATTCTGGCAAACGGTGGCAAGCGACCACATCTTGCCGCAATACTCGTGGGACACGATGGCGGCAGCGAGACCTATGTTGCAAGCAAGGTCAAAGCCTGCGAAGAGTGCGGTTTCACATCAACACTCATCCGTTACGAGGCCGACGTGACAGAGGAGGAGCTCCTTGCAAAAGTAGAGGAGCTCAACAAAGATGCCGATATTGATGGTTTCATTGTACAATTGCCATTGCCAAAACATATCGATGAGCAGAAGGTAACAGAGGCCATTGACTACCGCAAGGATGTCGACGGGTTCCATCCGGTGAACGCAGGACGCCTCTCCATAGGTCTTCCCTGTTTCCTCTCGGCAACCCCTAATGGCATTATGGAACTGTTACGCCGTTACGACATTGACACAAAGGGAAAGAAGTGCGTTGTGCTTGGACGCAGCAATATTGTGGGCAAGCCTATGGCCAACCTCATGATGCAGAAGAGCATTCCCGGCGATGCCACAGTGACAGTATGCCACAGCCACACATCGAACATTGCAGACGAGTGCCGACAGGCCGACATCATCATAGCCGCATTGGGGCAGCCCCATTTCCTCAAGGCCGACATGGTGAAAGAAGGAGCCGTTGTCATTGACGTTGGTACAACACGCGTACCCGATGCCACCCGCAAGAGCGGATTCCGCCTTTGCGGTGATGTCGACTTTGAGAATGTAGCACCCAAATGCTCATTCATAACCCCCGTACCCGGCGGTGTCGGTCCCATGACCATAGTATCACTGATGAAGAACACATTGCTTGCCGGCAAACGTGACATCTATAAATGAGACAGAGATACCGTATTTTATCAGTAATAATGTTAGTGCTTGCGTTGCCGTTTAATTCGGTGGCGCAAGCATTCATTACGCCGGTGCAGCAAGTCAATCTACTCTTCGCAGGTGACATCATGCAGCACGAGACCCAACTAAGCATGGCAAGACAAGAGGATGGCAAATACAGTTTCTCCTACTGTTTCCGCCACATCAAAGAGTTTGTCAAGAGTGCCGACATCTCCGTTGCCAATCTTGAAACAACAATAGGCAAGAGTGGTTACAGCGGTTATCCATCGTTCTGCGCCCCTGACAGTTTCCTCTACGCAGTGAAGGATGCGGGATTCAAGGTCATGCTCTTTGCAAACAATCACTGCATGGACAAGGGTAAACGAGGTGCGCTTCACACACTTGATATGCTCGACTCCTTGCAGTTTGCACACTGCGGAGTGTACCGCAACAGGGTTGAGCGAGAAGAAAGATACCCGCTGATAGTAGAAGAAAAAGGAGTACGAATTGCCTTTCTCAATTACACCTACAGCACAAACGGGCGGGAGATTCCGGCACCAATGGTTGTAAACCTCATTGACAAGGATGTGATAGCCCGGGACATCCAGGCTGCAAAAAAGAAATGTCCAGACGCCATCATTGCCTGTATGCACTGGGGCGATGAATACATTAGCCTGCCACCACAAAGGATAAAGGAGTTGAGTGATTGGCTAATAGAACAGGGAGTAAACCACATCATAGGCAATCACCCGCACGTGGTGCAACCTCTTGAAATAAGGGAAAAACCGGACAATGCAGACAAGCACCTGGTTGTCTATTCAACAGGAAATCTGGTTTCCAATATGTCCTTGCGCCGCACAGATGGCGGTATAATGGTTTCCATGAAACTGATGAAAATACTTAACTACACGCGCCCGCTGGATGTGCGCTATCTGCTCACTTGGATTGCGCCCAAACAGAGTGATGGAAAACGGGATTTCACAATCTACCCTGCTGCAACAACAGAAATAACCAATTGGGAGCATGCTGAACAAAAACGGCAACTGTTCATCAATGACAGCCGTTCACTCTTTGAAAAGCACAACAAGGGCAATGTCTCGGAAATGACAATTGACACGGTGCGCATCACTCGATGACAAAGCGCTCACCATTCCAACGGTATTCAAGCCTACGCAGCAGAGTCCTGACCTTTTCGGCATCTTCAATATTCATGTACGACGGCATTGTGTACTCTGCCACAAGAGTATTATCGACCGAAGAGAGCATCAACGACACCAAATAGATATCGCACACATCAATATACTCAGTTGCCGAAGAGATGAAAAAGTCCTCCAGCGACGGGTATTCAAACATTTCACGGCCGTCAACCCTTTGCCACTCTTTGTCATAGAAGCAGATGCGGCTATCCGCACTCTCGGCCTTGACTGTGTTCACAACACATATTATTGTATCGTTTTCAAAAGGCAACATCTTCATCTGCACAGTAGATGAAGCGGTTGCAGCAAGTCTAAGATAGTCGTCGCTCAATTCTTCGAGCACACTAACCCCGTCGAGTCTGTTTGTCACCTTTGCAGTCATCCCTGCATCGATATAATCAATAAAATCGGCACGGTGACTCTTTGTCAACAGAGGGAACAACTCTTCAGGAGCATTCATAAAAACGGTACGCATATCTTGGGCCGACACCACGCCGACAAACATCCATATAGTTAAAAACAGTAACTTTTTCATTTTGAACCTAAATATAGAAAAAACAATCCAAGCAATATCAACAACACATCAAGCGCCTTACTCTTGAGATTTTTCTCCCTGAGCAGCAATGCACCGAAGATAAATGAGACAACAACGCTCCCGCGCCTTATCATGGAGACAACAGCAATGAGAGCCCCCTCCTGCGCCAACGCTGTAAAATAACAGAAATCGGCAAATCCAAGGAACAGCGAAATCATCGGTATCGACCAGCGCCAGCAGAACTTGCGCTCACGCTGGACCGGATTAAAGGCATTCATCATCGAAATAACAACACCCATAAGCATACACTGGTATATATTGAACCAAGACTGCACCACTATGGGTTGAATGGAGCGCATCAGAAACTTGTCGTACAAAGCGCTTACTGCACCGAACAACGCCGCCAAAGCCACAAAAGCCACCCAACGGTTATTGACAAAATCTATTCCCTCGAGCTTACCGCTGCGGCTGAGCAGAAAAACAGATACAATGGCTATTATTACACCAATCCATTGATATATGTTAAGAGCCTCGCCAAACAGGAACAAGGCACCAAGCAGAACCAGCACCGGACGCGTTGACTGTATCGGTGAGACAATGGTTATCGGCAGATGCTTGATACCAATGTAGCCACATAGCCAGGAAGATAGTACAATGACCGCCTTAAGCAGCAGCTGCAGATGTACCTCTATGCCCACCGTCGGCACATACAATTGCCCAGATGTTATCACCCCTGTACGTGAGAGCAGTATAAAAGGAACAAAAAGCAATGAGGAGAAGAATGTGTTGAGAAAAAGCACTGCCAAGACAGAATTATCCTTCAAGGATATTTTCTTAAAGAGATCATAGCAGCCAAGCAGCGCTGCCGACATAAAAGCAAGCAAAGCCCACATCACAGATAGATATCATTTGGATATTTTACATCGACAAGAAAAAGCGCTTCACCCATAGCTGAGTCACCGGCATCAGCACGCGCCTTGTTCTCAATAACCTCACGGAAATCATCAATTGTCATTTTGCCACGACCTACAAGCAACAAAGTGCCCACTATTGCACGCACCATATTACGCAGGAAACGGTCGGCCTCAATTTCAAAGACCCACTCACCCGGTCCGACATTGTGCCATGCCGCGTATGTAACCTTGCAGTTATTGGTTTTTACGTCTGTATGCAGTTTGCTGAAACTGGTAAAATCTGTATACTCATACAGCAACTCAGCAGCACGGTTCATTGCATCAAAATCAATACCTGGCATAACCCTGAGGGCATAACGACGTACAAAGGGAGATTTGGCCGTAACAACACGATAACGGTAGCGGCGCGAAACAGCATCAAAACGCGCGTGTGCATCATCGCGCACACGCCTTATCTCATTCACCGCAATGTCGGGTGGAAGTATCTTGTTAAGTTTGTAAACGAGTTGGGACACATCAACACCCTCCGGCAGATTGGCATGCGCCACCATACATTCAGCATTCACGCCCGTATCGGTACGCCCGGCACCTACAACAGGAACGGGTACACGCAACAATGTAGCAAGCGACTCCTCAAGCATCTGCTGCACTGTTATGGCATTAGGCTGTATCTGCCAGCCATGATAGGCTGCACCGTCGTATGAAAAGAGTATGAAATAGCGATTTGTCATATCTCGTTCTTAAGTATAAAGGTATGGCACGCCACGAGGGCAGCTGTCTCGGTACGCAAGCGCGAAGAACCAAGACTGATGGGATTATAACCGGACTTTACCGCCAGTTCCACCTCCTCGGGACTGAAATCACCCTCGGGACCAATGAGCACCGTCGCATCCTCGCCGGCAACAAGTACATCCTTCAGCAATACCCTTTCACTGTCATAACAGTGTGCTATATATTTTGCGCCGGGACGCTCCTGTGCAATAAACTTCTTGAAGTCAATCATATCTGCCACCATCGGCTTGCAGTATTTGAGCGACTGTTTCATTGCCGACACCACAATGCGCTCCACACGCTCGGGCTTCACCACCTTGCGCTCCGAGAAACGGCAATTAAGGAATGTGATGGAGTCAAGACCTATTTCGGTAGCCTTCTCGGCGAACCACTCGATGCGGTCCATATTCTTTGTCGGGGCAATCGCAATATGCACATTGCCATGCCAGTTCTTTGGTTTTTCAATTGGCGCACAAGGCTCGACATAACAATGCTTGCCTGCAATTGAAGCTATTGATGTTTTATAAAGGTTTCCCTTGCCATCGGTTATCTCAAGTCCGGTGCCTACCGTCAGGCGCAGAACACGCAAAGCGTGGGCAGCCTCTTCGTCGGAGAGTTCCCACGTATTTGCTATATCAGGTACATAAAAAAGTGCCATTGTCGTTATTTGTCGTTGTCTGTATTATTGCAGCACACGCTGCTTTTCCTGGAGTCTATCTCCTCCTTAAGTTTCTGTGCCAGCTCGTAAT
>JAEIGA010012592.1_pt1 | contig 12839 bp, 24 predicted proteins | sample 9270691 | NCBI WGS metagenome assembly JAEIGA01 (sample SAMN17057246, study PRJNA624740) | gut metagenome | biome: biome; isolation source: fecal sample | host: Bos grunniens | place: China: Xizang | collected 2019 | reverse complement strand
TATGCTTTCTAACTTCTTATATTCCCCTGTGTTTGGATCACAATAATAAAAGTCGTTAATCATCCCCTGACCTCTGCGCATAATTGCAATAATCGTTACCATTCCAACCGCCACCATGAATTGCGCGTATGCCGATTCCGTTACCTGCCTTTAGTTCGTTCCACCACATACAGTTCTCACATGTCACCCTTACATACTCCTGATTTTCTGTTTTTTCATTGCTCATGTTGAACCCCCTCTACTTAGTTTTGAGATTTTTATGTTCAGCCGTGTAATCCGGCTCTGATAGTACCTTGATACAAGCTCAATCATCTCGCCAGCATCCTCCATATCAACCTCTGGCCTTTGTCTTAAAATCTCTACGAAAGTGCTGTACGGCTCTTTATCGATATAACTAGCTAGGAAATCGACTTTTTCCATACACTTCTTACACAGATCAAGAGGTCTTCCGCTTTCATCATCCTCAGTGCAGCTATCGCCTTCTATCTGATCGCCGCATATATCACACGTTATTATCTCAACGTTCTTGTTCCTTCCGCAGTGAACACATATTTCACATCCAACACAGTAGTTTTCAATTTCCCTCATGCTCCTCTCTTCCTAACAGCCAATCTGCTGATACGTCGAATAGATCACAAAGTTTTGATTGATCTCACGCATGGCACTACACCAAAAACTTCAATGAATTTCTCTTTATTCGTCATTCAAAAGACTCCAAATATTTAATTGTGCTGTTTCCTGATCTATACGCTGTTTCGCAAGTTTGTAATACTCAGGATCAATTTCAAACCCAACATACTTGTGATTAGTGTTATAACAAGCAATTAAGCTACTACCTGAACCAACATGTGTATCAAGTATGATGTCACCCTGTTTTGAATATTTATTAAGGACCCATTCGTAGAGTGCAACCGGTTTTTGTGTCGGGTGGAATCGACTTTTATCTTGCGGTGCATACTCAAATACTTTCGCATTGTCATTAAAACTTGTCCAAGCGTATTCAGCCATTGCCATTGTGAAGTTTTCGCTAATTGTTAACTTCTTCCAAATAACAAAGCACCTTGTCGGCGGTAACTCAAAGTAATTACCCCCCCATATAATTTGATTCTTGGATACCCTGAAAAGCTCGTTAAAGTATTCTTTTGATGGTGCTATATCCCAATGACCATACCCGTATTTTTTGGCATTTCCGCCGCACATGTGCCCTCGCTTATCGCCGTTGAATGCGTCTTGACCCGCGCCCCCGTATGGCGGATCTACGATTGCAAGGTCAAAATACTTATCTGGAAACTCTTTCATGCCTTCCATGCAGTCCATGTTGTAGAACCCAAAGTCAATCATGATGTCTTCTGCTCCCCATTTTTTCTACGTAAATATCGCTCCCTGCTGTAAAGTCTTCGTCTTTCTTTGTTATTAGCTGCCCACTCCTTCGATGAAAGTCTGCGCTTTTCCATGTACTCAGGATCACTCTTGTGTGCCGCGTAATACTGTTTGCTATAACGTTTAAAATAATCACTATGATCACGTCTGTACTGCCTCTGATATATTTCTCTCTTCTCGGCAGGACACAAAGGACCTATTGTGTCAATTTCAGGCTCTTCATAGTCAAATTCACAATCATCTAACTGACATTTGGTACAATCTGGATAGGTACATCCTTTAGGCTTTATCATCCTCGATTCCCCCTAAAACAGCGTCTAATCGTTTCTGTCCCTCGGTAAATTCCCCTGCTGTTATGGTCTTTGTGCGATTATGAGGGAATACATAGCCCTGTTCCCCTCTTGATATGACGCACAGCAGATCATTGATAGCAAGTACAGCTTCATGTACATAATCAGCTTGTGGCGTGTTTTCGTACTTCTCACGCATCATTTCTAGGTTCTTTATGTAGTTTTCATTTTCATTGATAAAATCTTGCGGACTGTTTAGATATCTTTGTGCTAAACGAATAACGTTACGTGTTGCCGGATTGTTAAACTCAGGAATAAATGTGTTTTTATATTGCTTATCAGCCATAAATCCCTCGATTATTTGAACGGCAGGTCGTCCATTTCCTTTACATCGACAAAGCCATCATTTACCGCTTCTTGCGTATATTTCTCGTTATTCATGCTTTCTTCACTGTCAAAAAATGTTAATGTCTCTCCCTTGAAGTAAATTGTGCTGCTAGTTGTATGACCATTGCGGGCCTTTTCGACCTTGATACCCCTCTCTTTCTTGTCTTTAGGGTTGGAATTCCACAAAAGAACAATGAATGAAGCATCCTGTTCGATATCTCCCGACTCCCTTAAATCAGACATGTATGGTTCTTTGTCGTCGGCACGCTCACTGCTTCTGTTTAGCTGAGATAATGCTATTACCGGAATCTTAAAGTCGGTCGCTATAGCCTTTAAGCCTCTTGAAATATCACCGACTTCTGCTACTCTGTTGCCCTTGCGGCCACCGCCTGGAATGATAAGCTGCAAGTAGTCGATTACAACGACATCGAACTTGTATTTGTTCTGTATGGTCCTTATGCTCTTAATACTTTGAGAACCTTGTATGACATAAACGTTTTTTTCAGTTGCAAGGGCTTTATTACCCGCGGCGAACTTTTCTTGCTCATTGTTTAAAAAGCGTATTCCGCGTCTTATTCGTTCCATCGGTAACTTACTTGATGACGCCACCGCTCTTTCATAGACCTGCTCTTTAGACATTTCCAGGTTGAAATACCCGACCTTTAGATTCTTACGTCCGAACCGCCTTATAAGCTGTAAGGCAAGTGCTGACTTTCCGACCGCAGGTCTGGCGGCAATGATACCAACATCACCATCATCTATGCCACCTATAGCGTTATCTATCTTTTCAAATCCAAATGATAAGTCTTTTCTGTCAGGTCTTTCTTTGAAATAGTTGTCTTTAAGGCTTGTAAGATCACTTAAAGTAGCAATGTCTGACTCGGTTATTGGCTTTGACAGGCTGTCTACTATCTCCCTTAGATCATCTAATGTCTGATCTATATTTGATGTGCTTAGTTTTATATGACTAAGCATCTCATCAAGTTTACGAACTCGGTAATTGTTATATATTTTTTCTGCACAATATCGGTCCGAAATAGCAGGGTCATGTTCGTCCACCAAAGCAAGAACAAAATCAGATGCATCTCCAAGGGGCCTGTAGTCCGTTGTAAGGGCTTCTACTACACTGTATTGGTTAATTCCCTTATTATGCTCGTAAAGAGCGAATATGAGGCTCATAACCCCATCAGAGAACATCTCAGAATTTATGAACTCGAAATCATTGATCCTATTACCATCTATAAGCAATGATCCGATAATTTGTCTCTCAACATTCATACTTGTCCCCAATAAACTTTTCCAATGGCGGCAGCTCTTCTCCTTTGAGTCTGCAAGCTATCAGGAAGTCGTTTGCTGCGCACATAAGTTTGAGTGACTCTTCAACCATGTTGCCCTCTGGATTACGCTTACAGTAATTCATCCATGCATTTACAACTACATCTGTCTTTTTTTGATCCCACTCAGATAAAGTGATGGACAAATCCTGCATCATTGAATCTTCTCGTTCTTTATTTTTCTTCATGATTGTGTCGTAATAAATCATTACTCCGGCTATGTTAGGGGCGTAAGCGTTCTTTCTTAGGCAAATGTTAACTGCTTGATGAAAGACATCTTCTCTAGTGTCTTTAACCACTTCGTACCAGAGATCATATAGCTCCTGATCCATTACAAACTTATCTGCTCCGTAATTTTTTTCAATTCTTTCAAGCTCCATCTTGAGTGTTTCTCTTTCCATTGCTACTTTCTCCTTGAGTTCAAATTACTATACTTGCAACGCCTGTCTTCTTTTCAGCCTGTGTTCTGTTCTTGTAGGTTCCCTCTAGTATCCTTGGGAAATGACTTGCTGAAATAAAAAAGTCAAACGTAACAGTCCATCCATTGTTGTTCTTGCCTTGTAGGAAGTCGCTCTCTTTAATGTTTTCGATAGCTTGTAAGATGTCGGCTTCGCTGTATTCCTTTAGCCTTGCTTTTATATGACCAGTTCGGCTGCTATCCAGGCGAATTATCTTGCTGATGCCATAAACTGAAAGCTCATTCCACTTATCCATAATCCATTGATACTTATTTGGTTTGGGTGGGTCTGACGATTCGTGTAACGAATCGTGGCACGAATCGTTAACGATTCGTTCATTGTCATTGTCATTGTCATTAATATTTTTATTTATAATTTTAAAATTGCTATTATCTAAACTATTGCTATTAATATTTTCTTTTGGGTACTTTTCTTTTAAATACTCGATAAACTCACATACTGTTTTGTTAGTTATTTCTTCGTTCTGGATTCTCATGTCGATGTTGTCCATCATCCAGATAATCAGGTCCTTGTCCTTGACCTTCTTTTCCTCTTTGGTCAGACAGTCCATTACCGGCTTACCGCCCTTAAGGATTGAGTGCTTTAAAAAATTCTTGATCGCAACCTCACTTGTCTCTGCATTGAACTTGATAAGCTTGTATGTCGTCTCGAAGCGTCTGAGCAGAACAGTTACTACATCTGCGTTGTAACCAAGCTCAACACATGCCTTCTTAAGCGGCAGGTGGTAAACTCCAAGCTGCGTTGTGTGGGGGTTAGTAAGTAAATATAGCCAAAAATACCTATCCTCTACCGAAAAATTTGAAACCATCTCGTCGTCCCAAATATCTGTATTGATAACTCTGTAAATTCCCATATAATACTTTCCCTCCGTGTTTTTGTTCTTAGCCATGTCTTATCGCGTCATCTGCACCCTCTGTAGCTTCTTATAAGACGTTCAAAGGTGCGATGTGGTATTTTACTTGTTGATTTAATTAAAGGCGTGTAAGAGACGTATAGACCCCTTAGAACGCATTGCCCATTTTTAAACTTGTCATCCTCAGTCATCTCTTCCAGATAAACCTCTATCCTCTTTAAGGAATATCGACCGATTGACTTTTAGCATTATTTATGCTGATGCATTAATTAATGCATGTGAAATGACGTTTATTATTATTGGCAACGTTAAATAACTAGCATATGTTGGTTTATTAATTGATATTCCCAAGCTTAATTCAACAAAAGACACATATAATGCTGTAAGCATGTCTTCGTATAATGAAGTTGCATATTTGCTGATGATTGGATGAACGCTGTACTGTTCATCAATGGTATGACTCAGAACCCCGACAAGGCATTTATAATCATCCCCATATAATTCTTCATTCCAATGAACTTTGATTGCAGGAATGCAGGAGATATCTTTTGCTCTTTTTTTTATATAAGCCAATGGTTTATCGGTATGAACAATTCCGTAATCTTCTTGAGAAAGCTGTGATGATTCTTTTTTTTCAAGATAATCCTTATAATCATCGTCATTTATAAATGTCAAATAAGAAAGTTTAGCTGCATCACAGAAATTCATATAACTGACTAATGGTTTAAACTGTCTAATGTTTAAAAAACCATCAAGTTTCCTTGCGATTTTTTTATATTTTGTCTGTTCAAGAAGAACCTGTAATTCGTCTGCTTTTATTCGAACAGTATTTATATTGCTATCCTTGATCCAATATTTTCTAATATCAAAGCCACCGTCTTCTAACGCAGTAAAAGCATAATAGCTCAATTTATTCTCTTTTAATTGTGCTTTTATCAATTCAGAGCTGATCTTTCCTACATTAGCAAGATAGTAAACATCTGTTTCTTTCAGCAATTTATCTGAATCAATTGCGTATCTTTTACCACGCATCTCTATCATTGTTACCATTTTCCTTTCTTTACATCTTAGTTATCTTTTTATAAACTTGTTATCCTCAGTCATCTCTTCCAGATAAACCTCTATCCTCGGATGTACCTTGTCGATAAAGTAATCGTGGGTAGAGTTATATATATTGTTCCATCCATCATTAGGGATAACGTTACAAGCTTGAAGCGAGTCCAAGATGACCTTTGAGGACATGGCGTGTACATTATCCTTGTCGCGTCTTGTAGACGGCTCGTAGTAGACAAAATGAACCGTTAGAAGGCATGTAGTTTTATAGCCTCTAAGTTGTGATCTTATAGACCATCCAACACGCTCCATGCAGTCGCTTTTCATTCTGCCGCCCTTATAAGGACTCTTGCCGATGGCTGCAAGGTATTCATTTAGGCTTGGGAGTGTCCCCTCTATCACAAAATGTGGGTACTTATCCCTGTTGTCATAATCCTGAAACTGCATCGTCAATCCCTCATACGAAGTTCTGCCCGAATTTCTTTCGAAACTTCTCTCTGGCCTCTTCTCTCCACTCATCCACGCTCTTAATGTCAAGGCCATTCTTGTCAACGTCCGCAAGCTGTTGCGCAAGGTACTGACATTCCCAGGCGAGTTCTGCTGCGATCTTAGACCAGGTGTTGATAACGGGGTTAAGATGAATAGAGTTGTTACCCATGTTGTGATGTTCAGGACAGACAGGGAATAACAAGCGCTCAGCATCCGACACCTTGCGATTAGCCGTCCCAGAGATGCCATGATGGATATCTGGATCAGGTCTTCCACAGATAATGCAATTATTCATGTACTTGGTTACTATGGATTCCATTTAAGCTCCCCCTAATCCCTAAAGTATTGGCCGAATATTCTTTCGAATGCGTCAATATTCTCAGAGTCCTTGGCTCCGAAAGGGTCTTTAACTGTCTTAACGTCCGGGTGGTCTTTGTACTTTAAGCCGATATCTACGGTCTCTCGGATTACAGATGCCGGTATACCGTTAGTAGCAAGCGCACCTACAATAGTCGCGAACTCTGACATAAGATCAATTCCGCAGCCCTTTACATATACCTCACCGTTCTTCGCATGTATCATGTTCTTCAATACCTCCTACCTCAAGGCTAGTGTACTGATAAGCCGGTCTAAGATAATCTGGTTGTAAATCTTTGAGTCTGTGTTTATTCATATCTCGAACTATGTCCGTTAAAATCATGTCTGCCTGAACTGTGTATTTACTCATGTCGATACCTCGCTTGTTTTAAATGTCTAGTAATAATTCATCCATACTAATTACCTTGCTTAATGGGAGATTGTCAGCACACCAACTGCATGTGCCACATGGGATAGGTTCATACTCACCATGTAGTAAGCTCCAAACCTTTGGAAGATTCATTTCGATCTCAGCTCCCTTTTCCCATATGATTTTGTCTGGAATCTGAATTACTGCAATTCTAGGATGTGGAACGCCATCTTCTTTTTCTTTAGTGACTGCACAAATATAGAACGGATAATCTTGGCCCGTGACATTTAGCAGAACCTTTTTGTAGAAATAAGCCTGTTCGATATATCCAAAATACGTTATGAAGTCGAGTCTTTCGCCTAGATCGGCTGCATAATATATTTCTGAAATGCTCTTGCATGTTTTAAGGTCTGTAATACGTCGCCCATCGAAACTGTCCAATTTAACCCTCACAGGAATGCCATTAATCTCAGATGTAAATATCTGTTGTGTATCCCCTCTCATGTATTTCATGAATAGTTCATCTTTTTCGCATCTCTGGATCATTATTTCTGCCTGTTTAAAATTGGCTTTAAGCTCACCATTTTTTGTAAATATCTGTGGATTCTCGGCTTTAAACTCATCAAGTGAACCATCGAAATAGGCATCAACATAGCTACCAACCATCAACGCATCTGTCTTAGGTCTTTCATATTCACCTTTCGCAATTGCCAAAGCTCTGCACTCACAAGACTTTAAGCCAGGGGTCCCCATAAAATTCTTATAGGTTGAACAATCGACGTAGGATAAATTAGCTTTTGGACTGTGGTAATTTGAATTATTTAGCTTGAAATCTTCCATATTTATCTCTCTTTATATGATGTTTCTTCCGCAAACAACTTTTTTGTTCCACATTCACAAGTGCAGTTATAGTAGTGTTCCCACTTTTTTGTTAAAGCAAACGAATCTATATGCCATTTATTAATGGTTTTTCCGATAACATCATTAGGATTCACTGTTTTTCTCATCGACAATCTCCGATTCCGCAACAATATCCTCGTATACGTCTACAGCTTTTGTTGGTTCGTCTGGCACGTTATCAACATAAACAGGGTTGCCATTCTCATCCTCAACAGACATGTCATGCTGATATGCTGTTTCCATGTCTACGCTCATCATGCCCCACTTACTGATAAGCTGTCTGAGCATTGTTTTAAGCGCCATTGCGTCAAAGTCGCTTATCCAGAAGCTACTAGAATACTTCTTCCGGTATGATGCAGAATACTTCTGAGCATGGGCCTCCATCTGTTCTTTGGACCAGTAGAGTTCCTTGCGGTAGCCATTGGTCATCTCGAAGTACGCATAATAACCGATAACAGGCAGTTTTGATCTTTTTTCAAAGTCAGTAATGCCCTCAAATACATATTCCTCAGTGATAGGGTTATATGACTTAAGTTCTCCCTCTCGGATATCGCACGCATTGATCTTGCGGTACTGGCCTGATCTCATGGCAAGTTGTAGGTAACCGCGATATGACAACTGGAATACTGCCTCTTTAACCGTGATCTCACGTCCATTACTATCTTTCTTCTTGTTGTTGTAAGGAACCAGATAAAAGAAACTCAATTGTGGTGACTGCGGCAGCTTGAGACTATGCCCCAATAATGCAGCCGACAATATACTTGCGTTGGTACACTCAGCCAATGCCGGATTGGTCTGAACTGCCGAAACGATAGAACTAATGAATCTCTGACTATCCTTCTCTCCGACAACTGATGTGATGTTACTCTTGATTGCATCTGTCTGTAGATATGAATTGATACCCTGCTTTGTAACCTTTTGAATCTCGTTCGCCATAACGCCTACTCCTTACTGATCTTCTTGTCTTCATAAGAGACGCACTTGTCACTGTAACGAATAGTCTTGTAGTTATATGCGAGGTCATCCTGATCGCTGACTTCCAGAACAATCGTTTGATTCTCTCCATATACTCTCAGTTCTACGTCGCAGTGATGATTGATTGCAAAATCCTTGAGCTTGGTTATTCCTTCGTCCATGTCATAAAAAATGTTATCTAAATCATCTCTGGTTATTGACATTTGCCCCTCACTCCTTTACAATAAGAATCGTTAAAACTTTAGTTTTAACCTCAAAGCGTGTAGGACTTGTCCTATGCGCTTCTCTCATTTTTAAGGAATTTTTACCATCTTTGCGGTTCTCCCTTTGGCATTCACACCAACATAGAATTCGACATATTTGCCTACTTCAAGCTGATCCCTGTTCAAACAATCTTTGACAGAGAAATAATAAGTAACATCGTCGCTACCTTGAATGAAGCCATATCCGTTTTTGGTGCGAGTCTTCTTGAAGAACCTGATAATCTTTCCGTACATGCAGCATCCCCCACTAACATGAAAAATAATGATTACCATATTTAAAAAGATGTGTAGGACCGTTATAACCTTCAGAGCTGAAATATAGAACTTGAGAATTTGTACGATTGTGAATTTCGTTGATCACAGCGCCGTAGCATTCAATAGGGATGTCAATGTCTTCCGTACCTTGAGCGTTTTGGTATGTTGAGTATTGCTTTGGAGCTGACGCTATTTCTTTGATTGAATCCGGGAATCTAGCATCGTCAAGGCGGTTAAGCATACTGTCTACGACATAACATTTCCCCAAAAAATCTTGATTACCTGCCTCCCAATAAACAATGGCGGCCATTAGGTCAATGTCTTCCTCAGAGAATCCCCCAAACAGATCGTAATCATCAGATTCCTGTGCTGTCATATCCTGCGCTGCTGATTCTATGCTTGTAGCTACTGGATGTGCGTTAACGCTCTTAGCCATCAAAAAGCCGAAAGAAACGCTAACCAAACAACCAATTAGAACTAGCGATATTCTTTTCATATAATCCTCATAAGCATTGCGTTCGTCTGTATTTTTCAAGTTCAACCGTGTCAAACAGAATCGGCGAGTTACTAGCCTTCCCCATTTTCCATGCGATCTTACGTATACCCAACCGGTAGACTGTCATTAACCACTCTTCCGGGAACCCCATTTGAATTAATTCATTCTTACGCATTACTGATTTTGGATACTCCACTTTGTTTTAACCCTTTCTCTCAAGTTGAATTTTATTTTTCAACATTTTTAACAAAAAAAAGCTTTTCTTTTTCGCTTAATTTTTTTATGTTTAGTATATCACAAAATATCATAATTTCTGTAGCCGTAAATTCGCTACTATTATCAAGTTTCTTATATAATCCATACCTTGATAATCCCATCTTTTTAGCGATAAAAGACTTCTTTAACCCTTTTTCTGCAATCTTTTTGTTTAGTTTTTCAGTGTCTACCATATTACTTCCTCTTTTGCGTGTTGTATGTTTCTTCAACATATTTTTACTATATCCCTCGTTGATTATTTTGTCAACATACTAATTTGCTATTGTTGAATATTATTTACACTTCATATATAATCATGATTAATAAAGGAGATTCTTATGACTGTAGGAGAAAGAATAAGAGAGCAAAGAGAAGCCCGTGACATGACACAAACTGAACTTGCGAAAAGGTTAGGTTTGTCTGACCGGTCATCAATATCGAAAATCGAAAAGTCTGGTGATGACGTTACGTTAAAGAATATTGAACGCATTGCAGAAGTACTTAACATTAACCCCTCTTACTTAATGGGATGGGTTGATCTTCCAGGACAATTTCATTTAAGCGATCTTGATGATGATATGAAGATCACCAGAGAGTCTATAAATAAAAACTTTGAATCTATGCACTCTAGCAAATATCACAAGGTATATATTACGTTAGAAGAGGAAAATATTATTAGTATTTACCGCACCATGCTAGGTAATGAAAAAGAGATGGTTAAGCGCTTGATTGGATACTATGACAGGTTAAAGGGAGTAATAGAGGATGGCGAAAGCTAAATATACTTATAGCGAAAAACGCAAAGGCTGGTATACATACGTATGGGACGGAACCTATACGGATACAGGCGCTAAAAGAAGGAAAATAATAATATCTCATAAGTCGTCAGCAGACCTTGAGAAGATGGTAGATAAATTCAGGCGAGAAGTAGAATCAGGTTCGAGCCTGAATTTTACTAACTTGTCTTTTTATGATTATGCTCAGAAATGGATTCAGAATAAATCCACCAGAGAAAAAAATACTATCAGGATGTATAAGGACGCTGTGAGCCATTTTAAGAGCCTTAATACAGTCAGGGTGTCGGATATTACCCATACGCACTATCAGGTCCTTATAAACGAAAACGCAAGCCATCCACGGACATGTGAGATCATCTCTATTACCTTTAATCAGATAATAAGAAGTGCCATAAGAGACAAACTACTGCCTAAGAGCGCCTATGATGACATTACATCTGATATTGACCGCCCAAAGCGTATCAAGAAAGAAAAGCGACCTCTTACTCCACTGGAAAAAGAAGCTCTCTTTAAAGCTGATCTTGATGAGCGCAAAAGGTGTTTTGTCTCAATACTATACTATTGCGGTCTACGAAAGTCAGAAGCGCTTGCCCTTACAAGATTTGATTTTGACTTTGTAAAAGAATGCCTTACGGTCAATAAAGCAATCATCTTTGATAAGGACAGACCAGAGCTAAAACCATGTCCCAAGTCTGACAATGGTTATAGGACCGTTCCTATCCCTAAGAAGGCACTGCCCTTTATCAGACCATTTGTCGAGAAGTCTGATGGCTATATCTTCCACGGACAGAACTGCGATATGATGACAGGTTCGGCTTATAAGAGAATGTGGGAGTCAATAATTGTATCCATGAATGTTGCATTAGGCTATAACCCCAATGCCAAAAAATTCAAGGGTGAAAAACAGATAACAGACCTGACAGCACATATATTCAGGCACAACTATTGTACTGAGCTTTGTTATCAGATCCCTAAGATTACAACTAAGAAGATTGCCAGGATGATGGGTGACACAGAAAAGATGGTGTTGGATGTGTATTCACACATTATCGAGGAAAAAGAAGACGTACAAGACGTTCTAAGTGAAGCATTTTAGCGGGTTATAAAGCCATTTTCGAGTACACAAGTTAGTACACAAATTAGTACACAAAAAGTACACATGTTGGTCTGAAAACGGGTCAAAAATGACCCAAATACACACAAAGTACACATTTACTTTCGGTTACAATCGGTTACAATGAATCACTCTTAAACGCAGAAATGGCAAGGCTTTCAACGTTTAAGCCTTGCCATTTCTTACAAGCTGGAAAAGGGACTCGAACCCTCGACCTACTGATTACGAATCAATATGTCATTCCGCTTGTTTACTGCGTTTCATGGATTTTAGTACACATAAAAGTACACATGTTGTTTTTAGAGACTATTCATTGCGTTGCGGATAGCTTCGCGTTCTTTATCAGTCTTTGCTCTTTCCATGAGTTTACGCATTTCTTCTCGCGTATCACCTGAGTAATCATATGATCTGCCATGATCTCTATCATATTCAGTGCTATATCTGCCCTGACTATCTCTTTCGGCGCGTGCGCCTCTTCCATAAGAATTTCCACCCTCATAGATGTATCTTGGCATATAGCCATTAGAATAGTCGTTAGAATAGCTGTTAGAATATCCGGAGTCTTCCATTGCTTTGATAGTCGCAATGTCTTTAATTATATCAATTGACTTATCGATTACATCAAGGCTGCTAGAGGTCAGTTCTTTCTTTTTGGATATCTGTTCAAGCTCATCACAGAGCATGTCCTTGATATCGTCATATACCTTGTACATAACTTTTCTCCTTCCTATGCAATCCTTGTAACGTCAACGTTCACATTCTGCAAGTTAATGTAAGGTGCGGGAGTTACCG
>JAEIGA010012591.1_pt1 | contig 12840 bp, 9 predicted proteins | sample 9270691 | NCBI WGS metagenome assembly JAEIGA01 (sample SAMN17057246, study PRJNA624740) | gut metagenome | biome: biome; isolation source: fecal sample | host: Bos grunniens | place: China: Xizang | collected 2019 | reverse complement strand
CATATTCCGCTTTATTGATGGCGTTGGTACGCTCACCCGGGTCTTTTTCCAGGTCATAAAATTCATCCGTGTCATCATTGCGCATGATGTACTTATATCTGCCGTCAAAGATCATCGTCCCTTTGATATGTGCGTCATCTTCTCTCTGAGCTGTCTGACGCGGCCAGTACACATTGTTTTTCGGAGAGCCCTGCGGACCGTTGATATGGCTTTCGTCGCAATGCTCTTCACCGGGCATCCTGCCGCCTTCCGAGAAGACATAATCACGTATCCTGGCGTTTCTGTCCGCAAGCAGCGGTCTCAGGCTCTTTCCGAAATGGGTGTGATCCGGTGTCACTCCTGCATAGTCCATGGCTGTTGCGTAGAAGTCCACCAGTTCGACCAGGGAATCCGAGATACCCGGATCGACCGCTTCCCCTTTGGGCGGCTTTATGAGTAACGGGACCTTTGTCAGGCAGTCTTCAAAGCAGTTCTGGGCTTTCTCTGGAATACCGTAGTCACCTTCAAAGTCACCATGGTCACTCAGGAAGAAGATCGCTGAATTATCATATTCCCCGGCTTCCTTCAGCGCATCGCAGACTTTGCGGAACTGTTCGTCTACCTTCATGCACATCCCGAGGTAGACCGCCCTGAGTTCATCCCAGTCTTCTTCGGTATAGTCCTGCATATGCTGGAAATACCGCAGCCGTTCTTCCATCAGCGGCTTGCCTGTGCATTCTTCCGGCTTGACGCGTCTGGGAAGCTTCGTGCGGTCGATCGCCGAGAAGTACGGTTCTTCCACCTGGTACGGGGTATGCGGATACATCAGGCCGACGAATGCGCACAGCGGTGCATCGCTCTTCGGATTCCTGATACGATCGATCAGGGCATCCACCGCTTCATCATCCCTGGTATAATTCTTTCCGTTTTCGTCCGTCTTCAGCTGACCGCCGAAGTGGGAATAAAACTGCTTTCCGTCCATGTCCCCGCGGATGCCCGGATCGACAGGACCGGGCGCCGGTCTTGTATTCCCGCCGTAAAATATCTCGCTGCAGTTTTCTTCTATCCAGCCATCATACTGGGCGGCGTAGAGATCATTCCTGGAGTTCATCCAGACATAATAGCCGCTGTTTTTCAGTTCAGGAAACAGTGAGCTCTCCCCCGGCCTCAGCAGGTGGGCCATTGTACGGTGTCCGTTGACATGCGGATACAGCCCGGTAAAGAAACTGCAGCGGCTCGGCACGCATACCGGGTTCTGGCAGTACGCGTTGCGGAACGATACCGCTTCCGACTGCTGGAATTCGTCCAGGAATGGTGTGACTGCTGCAGGATTCCCCATATGCGACATGGTATCCCAGCGCATCTCATCCGGATTGAAAATGATGATATTCGGTCGTTTTGCCATATTCATGCCTCCTCAGAAGTTATAGGAATCGTACAGCTCAGCCGGCGCATCATTCTCTTTCAGCAGATCGAGAAGTGCCTGTTTCAGACGTTTCGTGACTGCTTCATCATGGATCTGGTGCATTTCTTCCGGATCATTTTCCAGATCAAACAGCAGTTCGCAGCCGGGTCTGAGAACATCTCCCGCCGGATATTTATTCGGTGCCGGGACAGCGATGACATTGCAGCCCTTGGTAAAGCTGAACGGTTCTCTCCATTCCGCCTTCTGCAGTTCCTGTACGCTGAATCTTGCCCGCATATGGGTCGGCATCAGTGTATAGTCATATCTCTGCGGCGCATCCTTTTTTACTGCAAGCATCAGTTCATAGCGGCCGTCAGTTATATTCAGTGTTCCGCCATGAAATCCGTACAGCGCATATTCACGAACCGGAGTATCTTCCGCTACTGTGCTGCCCAGTGGTTTTCCGATCATATCCTGAGGTACCTCCACGCCAAAGAAATCCAGAAGTGTCGGTGCCAGGTCAATCGTCTGCACCAGTGCCTGACGGCGCTCATTCTGTTTCTTTGACCGCGGATCCCAGATGAACATAGGTGTGTGCATGACTTCCTGATAGTCAGGCATCATACCCTTGGACCACCATCCGTGCTCTCCCAGCATATAGCCGTGGTCGGTATTGACGATCAGCATCGTGTCCTTCCAGAGATCATATCTGTCAAAGCAGTCCAGTACTTTTCCCAGCGAATCATCACAGAAGCCCAGCAGTGCCAGATAATGCATGCGGAAAGAACGTATCTATTCTTCCGTCTCCGTAACCGGTGCGTATGGCGGCCAGTCCAGTTCTCCCAGGGTATCGGGATCACAGATCCGGCTGATATAGGAATCCGGTGTATCGAACGGCTCATGCGGATCGAATGTCTCGATCTGAATGAACCAGTTGTCATACCGGTAATTCTTTTCGATGAAATCAACACCCTGGGCAAATGTCCTTGCCTGGGGATAATCGGAAACAAAGTGATAGCTCGCTCTGTTCAGCATGTCCTGTCCGTGCATCTTCCCATGCATTTTCCGGAATGCTTCAGGAGCTTTATCGGAGATCGGCTTGCTGTGGGTGGATACCGGGAGCGGTCCGGCACTTGCCTGCCAGGGGTCCCCTTCCTGACCGCGGTTGCATTCCCAGGTGCTGTATCTTGGCAGATAGGTCGCACCGCCGTCTTCCACGTAGTGGTTGTGATCTGTCACAATTCTTGTATAGATGCCGTTCTGCTTCAGGATCTCAGGCATGGAATCGTCAAACGGTTCCAGCGGTCCCCAGCTTCTGTGCAGGAAATTTGCCCTGCCGGTGTGTATTTCACGCCGTGCAGGCATGCAGGGCATGGAACATACATAACTGTTGTCGAAAACAACAGTGTGCTCTGCAAGTCTTTTGAAATTAGGGAGTTCGATTGCCTTTCCCCCGTAGGAAGGAAGATCCTGCCGGCGGAGGGAATCATACATTACCATGACTGCTTTCATACTAGTTATCTCCTGGATTTGTTCTTTACGGAAAACAGCCTCCCCGTCATTTGCTATAGCGCGGAAGGCTGTTTCTGATTCATTGAAGGGGTATTTTTTATGCGGCTGCTTTTTCAGCCAGTGTTTTCTGGGCAAGCGTAAGGCGTGCCTTTCTTGCCTTTGCATAAGCGATCTTATGCTTGTTTGTGTTGTAGACCATGAAGATCAGGAAGAGTCCGTAGATGATGACGTTCTGCATCGAACTTGCAAGTCCGAGCTTTGCCAGCCCCATGGTGAGCAGGTTTACCGATACGGCACCCATCAGGACACCGATCTCGCGGTTGTCGCACATACTGCCGATCCAGGCACCCAGTACCATCGGGAACATGTTTGAGAACACCTGTCCGTTGGAACTCATACCCAGTACCGGTGCAAGGCTTCCGCTGTAAGCCGTTGTGAATACACCCGCGCAGGCAACGAGCACTCCCGCAATGATGTAGCTGATCACGCAGTTTGTGAAGATGTTGATGCCTGCATCAGATGCCAGTTTCTGGCTGCCCTGGATCGCTCTGTAGCGGAATCCGAATCTTGAGAACTGGAACAGGTAGTGGGATACCAGGACGATCAGCGCTGTGACGATGATGATGAATGTGATATTGGACAATACTTCAACACCCGGCTGACCGAAGAAGATGACTCCCTGCTGGTTATTGATAGCGAAGCAGATGCACTCGAATACCAGTGTCATGCCCAGACCTAATACCATTGGCAGGATCCTCAGGTTGACGAAGATCACACCGATCAGCAGTCCGCACAGGCCGCCTACGATCATTGAGAGGATCAGGATGCCGATGCCGTTCAGTCCGAGCATCAGGGCGATGTTGCCGCCGAAGATCACGCCTGCGTACATCTGGGCGCCCATTGAGAGGTCCATTCTGCCGCACTGCAGGTTCGTACTGATCGCCAGGGCAAATGCCAGTGATGAGATCAGATTACGGAACAGTGTTTTGAAATCCGCCGTGTTGTTAATGACACCCATGCCGACGGTGCTTCTGTCGATCAGTTCCATGATCGCCCATACGACAAGCGGTACCGCGATTGCCTTCGCCAGATGGATCAATGTATCTTTCATATTGCTGCTCATAATCATTCCTCCTCATCACTGACATTATTCAGTCTGATTGATACCTGTTCGGTTATTACTTCATCTTTGCGGAGATCGCATCGAAGTCGTATTTGAAGATATTGTTCTGGAGTTCCTCATTTGTGGAAGCGCCGCCTCTTTCTGTGATCAGGCTGTTGACGAAGTCGATATCAGCGACCCACTTGCCGGGCTGGTCCCATGTGGACATTTCTTCAAGCTGCTCCGGAGTTGTAACTGCGTTCATGCGGAACAGGTTGACAGACGTTTCCCCGTTGACGATATTGACATCATGATGTCCGGTCAGCGTGTTGTAGACCTTCGCAAATGCCATTGCGGAAACGATGGATGTGAACTTGACTGTGGACATGGAAAGCGTCTGGTTGCCGAAGGAATCCTTTGTACCGATCGCTGTCTTCAGCGCGTCGCCGAATGTTCCGAAGCCGATCCATGTGAAGTCTTTGTTCATTGCTGTTTCAAGTTCGCTGATCGCTGTGCCGACATTGCCGATCACGTTCGGAGAAGTCAGAATATAGTCGTATTTGCCTGTCTGCAGAGCTGCTGTGAAGCCTTCGAGCCAGCCGTTCTGGTTGGGTCCGCCGGGATAGCAGTATACTGCGACACCCTTGTCATTTGTGCCTTCGATCGGGGAAGAGGACTGGTAGAGTTCTTCTTTTGTCAGGTCAAACTTCAGGCCGTACAGTTCTTCCAGAGCTGACAGCATATTGGAAGAGATCTCTGTCTGCTGGGCATTTCCCTGATATGCATTGCCGGTAGCGATCAGATAGCCGTGTTCTTCGGATGTGTCGATGTTCTCTTCCATCCATTCTTTGAACAGACGTCCTGTATCCGGCTGGTCTGCCATGAATCCGCCTGCGAAGTTGTCATAGGCTGCCTTGTAGGTGTCGCCGTTATCAGCGTTGACGCCGCCGTTTTCTGCGAAGACAAGTCCGAGTTCGGCAGCTTTCTGGACCAGCTGCTCTGTGTTTGCGCCTACCGGGTAGTAGTTGATGACTGCTTCACAGCCTGCGTCTGCAGCGTTCTCAAGGAATGACAGCGCAGCGTCGAGATCCTGGATCGCTTCCGAGAACATGAATTCAACGTTGTATTCCGGACCGATGTAGTTTCTGAAGTATTCAGCCCTGTTGGTGCTTTCGTCGTTCAGCTGGACTTCAAGGATAGCGATCTTGTGGCCCTTTGCGGAATCACCGCCTTCGGATCCGCCGGATGAAGACCCGCCGGAAGCGGATCCGCCGCTGCTGCAGGCTGCCAGCATGGAAGCTGCCAGAGTGAGGGTTGCTGCTTTTTTCATCAGATTTTTCAGTGACATTTTCTTTCTCCTTTTATCAATAATGATATTCACCATTTGTTTCTTAACTCAGAACTGCTGTCTGGAAGGAAGTGTCTTGGGACGCTCGCTGTTCAGGAATACCAGAAGCAGGAAGATGATACCGCGTACGCCCTGGATCATTGTCGAGGAAACACCCAGCATCAGGAGTCCCTTATCCAGGATCGTAACTGTTATAGCACCGATCAGACCGGCGTAGCAGTTGGATTTTGTTCCGCCGAAGATCGACATGCCGCCGAGGACTGTCGCCAGCATGACGTTCATTCCCATGCCGTTGCCGACATTCTGGGCAACGTTTGCTGTCCTGAGTGTCTGGAAGACCCCTGCGATCCCGACACCGATACCTGCAAACAGGAAGGACAGATACAGTGTTTTTGTTTTGTTGATGCCTGTCTGTACTGCGCAGTTTTCATTGCCGCCGATGAAGCGGAGCTTGCGGCCGATCGCTGTTCTGTGGTAAAGGATCAGGCACACGATGAAGTATACCGCGAACAGTACATATCTGAGGCTGCCTTCCAGCGCCTGGCAGGTCTTGAAGTCAACTTTCAGAGGTGTGGCACCGACCAGTGTCTGGCAGAGTGCGCTGTAAATGGACTGGGCAACGATCGCGACCATTGCCGGCATGATGTGGAAGACTACACCCATTGTGCAGTTGACCATCATCAGGAGGATTCCTGAGATCAATGTAACAATGATCAGGGCCGTCATACTGCCGGTCGTCTGATAGACCATAGCACCGATCACACAGGCAAGGCCCATTACAGATCCGACTGAGAAGTCGATATTTCCGGTCGTATAAATGAATGCTGCGCCGGTTGCCAGTGTACCGATGATCAGGGACTGATTGAAGATGCCCTTGATGACCGATGTACTGAGGAATCTTCCCCCGGTGAGTGCCACGAAGAGGAAGAAGAGTACCACCAGCATTGCCAGCGGGAAGATGATCGGGAAGAAGCGGTGGTTCTTGATGATGTTGATCCGGTCACCGAGCGTCAGCTTCGGTGCACGTTCTTCATTTGCAATATCTTTTACTGTCATCGTTTTCCCCTCCTTCTCAGATCATGCAGTCGATCAGTTCTGTATTGTCGAAGCCGTCCGGTCTCAGGAATTCTCCTGTGACCTTGCCGTCTTTCATGATCAGCAGCCTGTCTGCCATACCGCAGAGCTCAGGAAGTTCTTCCGAGATCAGGATGATCGATTTCCCTGCCTGCTTCATATCATTGATCAGTTTGTACATGGAAGCCTTGACACCGATGTCAACGCCTCGTGTCGGGCAGTCCAGGATGAGGACCTCTGCGTCCGCAGCCAGCCATTTGCCGAAGACGACTTTCTGTTTGTTTCCGCCTGACATTGCGCTGACCGGCTGGAACATGTCGTTGCACTTGATCGCCAGATTGTCTATCTGCAGCTGTGCATAATCTCTTTCTTTTTTATCCGAGATAAAGAATCCGAGACCCCTGTTTGCTTTATAACCGGTCGACTGGATGTTGACCGCGATAGATCCGTTCAGGACCAGTGATTCCAGGTCCCTGTTCTTTGATACATAGCCCATTCTCTGATTGAAGGCGATTTCCGGAGTTGTGATCTTCGTTCCGGTCTTTGTCAGTGTGACGCTTCCGGTAACGATGTCCTCCAGTCCGTACAGCGCTCTTCCGAGTGTATGCATACCGCATTCGGACAGACCGCCGATCCCGAGGATCTCACCCTTATGAAGTTCAAGGTCGAAGCAGAGCAGATCCTGCATCGTCGTCAGGTTTTCCGCTTTCAGGACGACTTCATCATCGTAGCCTTCCATATCAGAGCGGTAGTAATCACCTTTGACCTCACGGCCGATCATCATCTTTTTGATCAGATCCGGATCGTATTCATCTTTTTCGAGAGATCCGATAATATCGCCGTCGCGGAGCACCGTCAGCGTATCGCACTTGTCCATGATCTCTTCCAGGTCATGGCTGATAAATACGACTGCTTTGTTGTCATCCGCCGCTTTTCTCATCAGCCTGTAGAGGATCTCACGTCCGCTTTCGGAAAGCGCTGTAGTTGTTTCATCTACTACGAACATTTCAGGATCATGTGCCATGGTCTTGGCGATCTCGATCAGCTTGCGCTGTTCCATGTTGTAGTTTCTTGTTACTCTTGCGGCATTGATATCAGTGACGCCGATGTTTTCCAGAGCTTTCTGTGCTTCTTCAACCATCTTTCTCTTGGAAACGATCGGACCGACCTTGAATCTGTCATAGTCACCGATGAAGATATTTTCTGCAACCGAGATGGTCGGGACCGTTCCCATTTCCTGAACGATAATGCCGATACCGTTGTGCAGTGCTTCCAGTGAATCCTTCGGTTTCCAGGGCTGTCCTTTGTAGAACATTTCCCCGCTTGTTGCCGGCTGGATCCCGGCAATGATCGATGTTACTGTGGATTTTCCCGAACCGTTTTCACCGATCAGTCCGCGGATCTCTCCGCGCTTGATCGTCATGTTAACGTTGTGCAGGGCAACAGTAACTCCGAAGTTCTTATTCAGGTCCTTGACCTCTACCAGAACTTCCCCTTTTTCAGCCATACGCTGCACCTCCTGAGTCTGTCTGAAGCTCTTTGCTTCCTTGCACCTATAAGATAGCTTTTCACAGTATGCCCTCACTACCTCTTTGACGATGCATCAACACCATTTTTTCGACTACTTGAAAATCCGTTAACAAAAAAACGACTTCCCGGTATCGGAAAGTCGATCGTGTCAGTATTCATTGGACTGAACCTGCAGTTTTATTTGTTTTTTTCCTTCTCTTCGGCAGGTGTGATGCCGAATTCTTTCTTATAGGATGCCGAGAAATGCGAGAAATTGGTATAGCCGAGCTGTACAGCAACGCTGGAAACAGACAGGGATGTCGTCTGCAGGAGTTCTCTTGCGGCATTCATTTTCTGCTGGATGATATATGCTTTGATCGACATGCCGGTCTCCTTCTTGAAGATCCTGGTCAGGTAGTCTTCATTCAGATGCATCAGTTCAGCCAGGTCTTCCTTGCGGATGTTGTCACTCAGATGTTCCTCGATATAGTTCTGGATCGTTGCGGCAACACTGGATGAATTGTCCCCGCCATTCTGTGATGCATATGCCTCACAGAATACATGCAGCATTTCTTCCATTGCTTTCTGTGAATGCATGGCTTCCGTATAAAGAAGAGATGCCTGTTCGAATATGCTGTCGGTATCAACATTGTCTTTGACTGACAGCATCAGCCTGGTAAAATCCCTGTGAAACGCCAGCAGGACCGTATTGTTCAGCAGGCCGGCATCCGCATAGCTGTGAAGGACAGACAATGCATCTTTTTCATACGCTTCCGCACCGGAATTTGTCAGGATCAGATTCCATCTGTAGAACTGTTCCTTATACTGGCTGTCCTTATCATTGATGTTCTGCTCTGCATAAACACCCTTCCTGCCTGTAACATTTGTTGTCTGTATTTTCAGCAGATCGATCCATTCTGTTTCCATTTCCCGGATATCTTTGACGCTGCGGATGTAAAAAGCAAGTGAACAAGGCATATACATGTCGAACATGCTTTCCAGATAATGCAGCCTGGATACCAGTTCGCTCCTGTCAAACACATCATGGTTCTTCCTGACCGCAAGGGCATAGATCTGGTGATCCATGAATGTGACCAGTGAAGAATATGTTTTTCTTTCAAACGTATCCTGGATGGTATTGCGCAGCGCGGTCATCAGCGTGTTTTCATTCCAGTCCCTCATCTTTTCCGTCTGCTGGACAAGCTGGATCAGCACCAGGTAACTGTCCCGGCTGAAGTCAGGAAAATCAGGCAGCTCCTGAAGAGTTGCGGCGTCTATGGTGCCGGCCAGCAGATCTCTCAGCATTGCCGCATGGATCTCTGTCTGTCTGCTGGTATATGTTTTGCCCAGGTCAGCCATTTTGGAATGGGTGTTCTCAAGCGCGATCTCACGGATCGCCTTTTCTACTTTTTCCCTGATCCGGTGATACGGTGCCGGCTGCACGATATAATCGGACACGCCGAGACGGATCGCTTCCTGGGCATAGGTAAAGTCGGAATGACATGTCAGAAACAGTATTTTGGTCCGGTATTCCTGAGCCCTCACCCATGTACAGAGGTCGATCCCGGTTTCTACCGGCATTTCAATATCGCACAGCATGACATCGGGAATGCCTTTGGCAAAGGAAATACGAGCCTCCATTGCGTTCTGCGCAGTATCGATCTCGTTGAATCCAATGCTTTTCCAGTCAATGCCCTGTGTCAGTCCGGTCAGTGTTGCCAGCTGATCATCTACTATCAGTAATTTCATGCCTGCACCTCATTCGTTATCCGTTCCATCGGGATCGTCAGATCCACCTTAGCGCCGCTGCTGTTGGAAAACAGGACTGAGCATTCCGGTCCGTAAAGCATCCTGAATCTCAGCAGTGTATTAGCCATTCCGATGTGATTGTTTTCCTGTACCTTATTCAGATCCTGATTCAGCATCTTCAGCATATCGGGATCAAATCCCGGCCCATTATCCTGGACCGTTATCATCGCGTATTTCTTCTCATCCAGTTCCCTGATCTTCCCGGCAATGCGGATCAGCAGCGGTCCGTTCTGCTTGGTTCCGTATTTGCATGAATTTTCCAGGATCGTCAGGAGACTGACAGGCGGGATCTCAAATGCATCAAGGTTCTCATCACAATCTGTTATCAGCATCGGTTTCATGACCTGTCCGACACCCTGCAGTTTGATGTAGTCTTCGCACATATCCAGTTCCTTCCGCATCGGAACGCAGTCTTCGTCAAAATTCAATGTATACCTGAGGTTGCCGGACAGCAGGAACGCGGTCTGCTTGATTCCGTCATAATCTCCGGTAGCTGCCATGGCATAGATATTCTTCAGACAGTTCAGGAAGAAATGACGGCGGATCTGCAGACGCAGTGCATCCATCTTGGCACGCCTTGCAGTCAGCTGGTTTTCATATGAACTGATCTTGGCATCCTTCAGATCGTCCATCATATCGTTGAATGTTTCCGATATCTGCATCAGTTCCGCGCTCTTCCTGTCGGGAAGACGCAGGTCCATTTCTCCCGAACCGATCCGCTTCATGAAGCCGGTCATTTCGGTCAGTGGTTTGAGGATCGAAGATCTTAGATAAAACATTGTTATAGCCAATGACAGCACTGCCAGGCCGACCATCAGATATCCGAACATATACAGCCAGCGGAAATCATATTGATACGGAACACCGTAAACAACTCTCATACCGAGCAGATTTGATTCACTCAGCATATATTGACGTTTATTTGACCGGAGCAGATACGGTTCCTTGATGGATGACGGTACAGGCTCTTCTGCCTGCCGGAGCCAGAGTGTTGTAGTCAGGTTTTCTCCCTTTTGCTGGAGCAGAACGCTTCCGTTGAGGTGATAAATGTCCAGTGCTGATGCGGCAAGCTGATCCGCCGAAATAATCACTGATGCATATTTGCCGTTTGCATTGATCACACGGATGAGGTAATTGCTGTTGTCATAGTTTCTCAGGATCCAGCCGCGGTTTATACTGTTGCCGTTTTCGATCACATCCCGGACGATCTCGTCAGATTCAGATCCTGCTTCATATAGAACAGTGCCTTCCTGATCAAGTATTTCGATCGTCCTGATATATCTGGTATGGGTCATAAGATCCTGTGTAAAGTACTCGACTTTATTTAATGTTTCATCCGGATCATCCGATTTAAAACTGTTGTAGCAGTGATAAAAGAGAAATTCATCTATCTCCCGGATCTCATCCTGCAGACTGGATACATACCGCTGCAGCTCGGTTTTCTGATAGGACCACTGTTCCTCCCGGAAACGTGACACAAAATTATTCACTATGAAAAAATACAGAATGATAACAGGAACCTGGACCAGTGTCACTGCGCTCAGGATCTGCATTCTGACAGACCTAGTTTTTCTGTTTTTTTTCTCTGTTTCCATTTGTTTTTCCAGCCTTCACAAATCTGTCCGGTTACAGACGGGTTCTATAATACAGTATACTTTTTTCTCAAGATCATTCAGCCATATTAGCGATCGCGCAGTAACAAAAAACCGACATATATTGGTTTTTTATAAATTTTCTGACCTGATATCAGCAGATCGTACGGCACCTGTTGCACAGACTCTTTATTTTTCAGAGGTCATTGTTTATAACAGTCATAGAGGGTTAAAACTATGAGTTTAAAAGATGCGTATTATGATCTTCTGGATCAGGAAGATAAACAGCACAGTCAGTATCAGTTTCTAAAGGAGATGGGAGTCATTTATCCCAATCTGAACGAACAAAATGCTGACTATTATTACAGGACAACACTGCCGGTGCGTACGGACAAAAGTGAAACAGTGTTCAGTGACGCAGCGTGTCTGCTGCGGGATAATATCTGGAAAAAAACAAAGAAGCGTTTTTCCGAAAAAGACTGTTACTCTGACATCAGCAGATATTATGAAGGCTCACAGTATGATAACAAAGTCGCGGGAGACAGTGTCACGGTCGGAATCAATGATGCGATCGGACAGATCAGATGGCCGGATGGCACGATACATATATACAATGCCGGACTGGCAGAGACATGCCGCATTCCGCTGAAGCAGATCAGTATCTTTGATTCCGGGCACAAAAAGCTGATTTCCAGAATGAAAAAAGACTGTCTGAAAAGAACAGAAAGTCTTCTGGAAATGCGGACAGGGTCAGATGAATATGTCAGACTCAGATTCTATGACGGTGAGCAGAATATTGAAATCGTTCTGTTCCGTGATGGAACCGCCTATGGTAAAGTAAGAAAGATCGACACGTATTTCATCGATCAGCTCGCCCGTGCGATCAAACGAATGAACGATGCGGGATGACGATCATTTTATCTTTTTTCCCAGATCCGCAGTTTAACGGACGTATACACAAGTACGACGACCGCGCACATATCAAGCACACCATCACCCGTACCATAGTATCTGACAGGTCGATCCCCGTAAAGCCTGTTAAAAGCCATATGAGGCTGATGCATGCAATGATAAGAAGGCTGAACGTCCAGGCTGTCCGGTAATTTTTCATCTGGTATTCCCCTTTTCTGTCAGTACTGATTATACCGCATCATACAATGCTTTTTGACCGCATCATAAGAATAGCAGGAGCTTTGCCGGCATTCCGGCAGAAGTTCCTGCTGTTTTCAGTGTGTACTTTATTGACTGCTGCTGTCTGTTATGCCGGGTTGAACTTATCCTTGCCCTGCAGGCAGCGCGGGCATTTCCAGTCCAGCGGCAGATCATCAAATTCAACGTAGTCGTTCTCTTCCGGGTCATATACATAGCCGCAGATTGAACAGACATATTTTCTGAAATCTTCCTGCTGCTGCTGTGCGAATTCAACTTCGGCAAATACTGTTTCGACCGGATGGTCGAGATCCATCACCCTCTTTGCCTCAAGGTTCTCATAACCCTGCGGGGTATGTGT
>JAEIGA010012590.1_pt1 | contig 12841 bp, 4 predicted proteins | sample 9270691 | NCBI WGS metagenome assembly JAEIGA01 (sample SAMN17057246, study PRJNA624740) | gut metagenome | biome: biome; isolation source: fecal sample | host: Bos grunniens | place: China: Xizang | collected 2019 | reverse complement strand
TTCAACTATAAGATCCTTGCTGGAAGCGTTATCTTCGGATACGAGCCACACGTCGCGGAATATACCCGAAAGGCGCCAGAAATCCTGATCCTCGAGGAATGTTCCATCGCAATGCTTAATAACTTCAACTTCGAGGAAATTCTCGCCGTCCTTGAGATATTTCGTAAGATCGAATTCCGCGGGGAGACGGCTGTCCTCGGAGTAGCCGACTTCTTTACCGTTAAGTCTAACATACATCGCGGAAGATACTCCGCCGAAGTGAAGAACAGTGCGACGCGATTTCCAATCGGCTGGGACGGAGAACTTTAAAGAATATAAGCCGACGGGATTGCGATACTTATAGCTCGTAAAACTCTTATCTGGCTCGCCCATAGGATCGCCGTTACCGAGGTTCTTAATGGGATAGCGGATATTCGTATAAAGCGGCGGATCGAAGTCGCCCTGAAGTTGCCAGCAACCGGGAACGGCAATCGAACACTCCTTCTCCCAATCTTTAAGCTCAATGTTGCTCTTCCACTTAAATCCCCAGGTTCCATTAAGCGACTTTATCCACTTTGACGCAGTGCGCGGCATATCGCCCTTGGCAATCTTTAGAGCGAGCTCCTCAGACTCGCAGGGAACTGCAATCGCGCGCGCCTCAAGGCGATTAATTGAATTTACCGCCGGCGTACGCCAAGGCGGAAGCTCGCACTTGGAGGAGTCGTTGGCAACTACGGCTAAGGAACATAACAAAGCCGCAAAGAAAACTTTAAATTTTAAACCTTTTATCATAATAAGTCCTATTTTGTTTTATTCTATTATACCATTAAGCACCCCTCATGGCTAGGGGTAGAGAGGAACTAGATAGGCTAGAGTGTCTAGATGGGCTAGAGCCCTAGATTTCTAGAAACGCTAGACAAACTAGAAGTTCTAGATAATCTAGATAGTCGCTAGTAGTTAGTCGCTAGCCCCTCTAGCCCGTCTAGTCTAGTCCCTCTAGCCCATCTAGCGCCTCTAGCCAATCTAGTCTAGCCCCTCTAGCCCATCTAGGCTCCCCCTCGCTTCTAGCCAATCTAGCCAATCTAGGCGCCCCCTCGCTCCCTAGCTCATCTAGCGCCTCTAGCTAATCTAGCCTCCCCCTTGCTCTAGCCCCTCTAGCCTAGTCCCTCTAGCCCATCTAGCCCGTCTAGACTCCCCCTCGCTCCCTAGCCCATCTAGCCAATCTAGCTAATCTAGACTCCCCCTAGTTCCTCGCTCCCCCTCACTCCCTAGCCCCCGCCCTCGCAACTAAAAAAGGCCCGGGTTACCCCGAGCCTTTTAGTTTATCTAACCGCTCTTTAGCGATTATTCAACTACGACCTTGAAGAATCTGTCAGTCGCATCGAGCGCCGCCTTAGGCGTCGCATCCTCAAGGGCCTCCAACGTCGCAGCCGCCTTATACTTAAGCGTACCGTTAAGGTTAAGACCCGTAGCCGAAAGATCCGCAATCTTCGTTTCGCCGTTAACCGTAACCTTAGCCTTGATCACCAAGGGATCTGCAGTGAACTCCGTAATCTCAATCGTAGGCTCAGCAGCAGAGAATTCCGCGAAGTTAAAGAGATAGTCAGCGTAGAGATAGTTAGCTGCGCTAACCTCGCTCTGCGACTTACCATTACTCTTAGCCCATGCGTAGACCGCATCACGATTATCAGCTGTAATCGCCGCGTCAGCAGATTCAACCGCGCTAAACGCAACGCCAGCGATCGGTACAGTCGTAGTCTCCGTTACCGTAACATCCGCTACAGTCGGCGCGAAGTAACCGTCATCCGCAACAACGGCAAACGAGACTACGGTGCCACTTTCAGCAATATCGATGGTAGTATCTTCAGTGATAGTGGTCGTATTACCAGCTATTGTGTAATCAACCTTACTGACTCCATCACCAAGATCAATCGTAAGCTGAATCGCAGGCTTCTCGACGACAGTGTAGAAGTCATCCCCTTCTAACATAACAGCATGATATCCAGCCTCCATCTGACCCAAGTGCAGGTCCGCTGTTGCGTCTGCAACTGGATCAAAAGAGAACATTCCGCCCGTATAATAAACTTCCTTAACAGAAGCATTCTGACCAGTCTTAAATATACGTTCTTTAGAAAACTCGCTAAAATCGCCACCATTAATGTAAATCGGACGCCCAGTCTCTGATGCAATACACCAAGTCTGCGATGTCGTTCCCGGCAAAATCGCGTGGAAGACACCGTCATTAATTACAACTTCACCGATTAGTGCACGAATCATAACATATGGAGTGTCCATATAGCGAGAATAAAAATCACCGCCATTTATGACCAACGATGCAGAATCGCCAGATGCTGGCGCATCAGACAAATAAAGTAAGTTATATGAGGAACTCGATGATGTAGCAACCAACCTGTAATCACCGCTATTAATTACGCCTTTTGCATTCTTTCTGAGACGAACGCCATGATAGCTCGTCTCAAGATAGACATCATCCAAAGTTAACAATCCGCTTACCTTAATGTCAATTGCAGCAGCACTTCCTGTTCTATGAAGAATTTTACCGTTCTTTATAGTTAACGCAACCATAGCTTTAGGAGCTTCAATGCGACTATAAAGAGTCTTACCGTCAAGATCTAATGTGCCGTTGAATCCTTGTGGAATGCTAACAACAGGAGCTGCCTCCTCCTCTGAACCGACATCTTTAAGGAGCGTGACCGTCACAGGAGCGGTCATATTCGCCGCAGCATCAAACGCCAGCTCAAGCGTCTCATACTCCGTCTCGCCGATCTTAGCGACATTGTTCGAGACAGGGATTGCAGCTACAGTCCAGTAGCCATCTTCGCCTTCAGTAGCCTCATACCCCTCAGCGCAGAAGTTAGTGTTAGCGCCTTCAGACGTATTATTAGCAGGATTGAAGCCCTTGAAGGCGCCGCCCGTGACAACGATCGTAGCAGTGCCAGCCTTGTAGTTAGCATCCACACAATTGAGGAGATAAGTTGCTCCATAATCTACCTCGCTAACAGAGAAAGTACCACCTGTAATCGTAAGCGTACCCTTAGTTACAGAGGCCACCGTAGTCACACCAGTGTAAGTACCACTCTCAATTGTCAAATTACCTGCAGAAGTCTGGTCCGAAGCACCAAGGACGAATACATAATCGTTATTGGTAATCGTACCATTCTTAATGGTCACATTAGCTCCATTCTGAATACGAATGACAGGGTAAGCTGCGCCCGTGATGGTTTTACCATTGAGATCAATGACTGCATCTGCCGTAATTACAATCGGCTCAGTGATGGCAAGCGCCGCTTCATCAGCGTCAGCCGCGATCTGAAGCGAACCGCCCGCAGAACCAAGAACGGTCAACGCTTCGGCGAACGTTTCACAATTGACAGCATTTTCGCCAACCGTGACAACAAAGTTCGTCTTCTTCGCTGCGAGCTTAACGGTGTTGCCATCAGCGACGCACTTAAGGCCAGTAGGCGCGGCAAACTTCGTAAGGTCGAGGCTTTCAGCATTTGCGCAGGTAAGGACGATTGCGCCAGCTTCACCCGACACGGTCACAGTGCCATTAAGCGTCACATCGCCAGTAGCCGTAATAGAGGTGTCAATGATTGCACCATTTGCAAAGGTGAGTGTATTGTCAATGGTACCAGCACCACCAATCTTAGCGCCGTTTTCAACCATCACAGGAGCAGACCATGTGCCATTGACCTTTGCCGTGTAAGCATAGTCACCATGGACACAAATCTTGCCTGCATATTTCTGATTGGTACCAGTCGTCGCAGCGCAGAAAGTGAGCGCACGAGCACCTGCGATCGAGATATTACCGGTGAAATCACTGATATCACCCGTAATGCGAACCACGTCTGCAGGCGCGGCGTTACTCAGACTAAAGGCACCTGCACCAGCCCAAGGACCCGTAAAGGTATACTTGCCGGCACCAAATCCATTGGTCATATCCAAGGCACCATCAAGCTGAATCTTCGCAGCGCAAGTCCATGTAGCATTATTGAAATAACCCGTCACAGTGTTGTCTGCAGGGATTAGAATCGTCGTATTTGCATCTGTGTACTGAGCGAAGGACAAGCCGTTATACGAGCCACCAGCGATTTTCACAGTGCCAGCACCCGTAATAGCGCCCGTACCAAAGATAGACGTAAGGTCGCTTACAGTAACCGTCACGCCTTCAGCGATGACCGTACCACCAGTGTAGGTGTTAGCGCCCGTGAAGGTGACATCCGAGGTATCAGAGATGATAACCTGGAGTTCGCCAGAAATCACGCCCGAGTAGGTCGTTGCGTACTGGCAGGGGTAGATATTGTCGGTGTACGTCGGGTTAAACGCACCACCATCAGCGAATTCCACCTTGCCTGCGCCAGTAATAGCAGCAGAGATGGTCGCAGCACTGAAAGACTGACCGCAAATCTTGGCGGGCGTTTCCGCAGCGTTTGCAATGGTAATCGTACCCGCAAGTGCAGCACCATTGATAAGCCACAACTGAGCGCCGCCTTCAAGCTTGATGCTGTTAGCATCGTTGATGAAAGCAGCCTTCCATGCAGCGAGGCTAAGGAGTGCGTCCTTCTTAACCGTCACATTCAATTTAACATTTTGGTCACCGTTAGCACCACGCACCTTCAAGTCGCCTGCGTTCACAACAATCGGAGTCGTCACGTCTGCGGCATCATAGAAGAAGGCCATCGTACCCGTGCCGTCCTTAACAAATGTACCCGCGCCCGTCACGTCCTTCAACGTAAGCGCATGCGTCTCGCCAATATCGTCACCATTTGCCACGTAGGTCGTCGTGGCATAGGTCACCGTCTTACCTTCTGCGATATTCATCGGAGCGAGAGCGAGTGTGGTTTCATCAGCTGTGATGCTTGCGTTTGCATAAATCTTACCCGCAGTAAGTTTACCACCTGCAATGGTGAGCGTACCTTCGCCGTTAACCGTCAAAGCGCCGACCGTGACGCCTTCAGCAGGAATCGTGATGGTGGTATCCGCAGTGATCAAAATCACAGCATCTGCACCAGCCGCAGGAATGCCAAACGTCCAGTTAGCTTCAGTAGCCCATGTGGTGTCTTCTGTAGCCGTCCAAGTGGAAGCTTCACCGATTTCATCGGTTGCTGCATATGCCACGAAGGACACGTAGTAACCATCGTTCTTCTGTTCGAACTTGTAGTCGCCCACAGTTTGCAACGAAACAGCTTCAGTTGCAGCCACGGTTTCCACAGAGGTGGTCACTGCGCCTTCTTCGACGGTATATGTGGCCGTAGAAGAATTGAAGCCAATGACCTTACGAGAGACAACTTTACGGCCTTCAGCGACCGTGCCGAGATCAAGCTTAATCGCCTTGATGGTCTGCGTACCGCTGACACCATCCAACTTAACGCTGCCATCTTCGTCAAAGTAGTAGTTTGCGTCAGCGATGTCAAACTCAGTGAAGACCATACCTTCTTCGTTATCGATGTAGTAGTTTGCAAGATTATTGTGCGAGCTATTTCCACGTGCACCGATTGTAATCTTCGACGTATCATCCACGCGCCATACAGCCGTGAAGCCGCCACCATTCTGAATCTTGTTCAACGTACTAACGTTCAAATGCACGCCATTACGAACAAAATAACCAAGGTTCCAACCTTCAAGCACGCTTGCCGAAATGGTCTTGTACCCGTCTTCGCCGACGGTTACATTCGTAGGATCCATCATATCGCCGTCAAGCAACATATAGTGCCACATATTACCACCAACACCAGGAGCGGCATCGCCGCTCACAGAATACCACTTGGTCTGGTCACCCATGACGCGCTTACCAGTGTACCAGTTAGCGACCGTGCCATAGTTTGCATCCGTTGTGCCACGGAAGTAGTAGCTATAGATGACACCATCAATCTCAACACCAATCGTATCGGTGTACGCGGTGGTCACTGTCGCGCCAGAAACAACAGCATCAACGGCAAACTTGTCAATATCCCAATTAGTGATATGCACCGTAGCATTATCACCAACAATCACGAACGAATGATCTGCAGGAAGAGCCGTATCCACAATCAAAGTGGCGCCAGCAGGAAGAGTCAACACCACCTCGGGCTTCGTCAATTCTGGAAGTTCAGAGACCTTCAATTCTTCAGCAGGTTTATCAGACCAGTCAATCTTCTGCACGTTGGCAAGGATCGAGTCGCCCGTGTTGACAATCTGAATTGCAGCGATACCGCCACGATTACGGATACCGTTATAGGTCTGGCTACTGCCAGCCTGAATGGAAAGATCACCAGAGAGACCATCCACGCGAAGTGCGTTCACACCATAGGCTGCGGTTGCCGTCTGACATGTACCCCAGTTACAAATACTCGTATTCTGCATCATACTCGGCTTTGCTTCTGCGTAACCCACAGAAGACAAGGTGGCAGAGCCAGCATAGAGCGTACCATTAACGATTACAGGCTTGAACTGACCTTCTGTATCAGTGGCCATATAAACGACAACCGAATATTCTTCAAACGGCACCTTCGCCGTAATCGTAGCACCCGAAACTCCATCATGAGCACCATCATCGAGATAGCCCTTCAAGAAAGCATCGGTCACATTCGTGCCATAGCCCCAGTTCGTTGACGCCTTATAGGTCAACGTACCCGACGAAGCCACCGAGTCATCACCATTAACAACGGTCAAAGAATCAATCGTACCAGTCATACCAGTCGTATTGTGCCAATGTTTGGCAACCACAAGACCATCGCCATCTGCTGCAGCACCATCACCCGAGTGGAAGTTCACGCTAATGACATCGCTATCGGTCGGAGCCGTCACAGCAGGAGCAGTAACCGTTGTATCAGTCACCCACACCTGAACACCTGCAATCGTCAAACGCGAAACGCCCTGCGAATCCATCGCACTCGTAATGGTGAGTTCGCTACCCGTGACACCTTCCACGAACATCACGTTCATGCCTTCGGTAAAGGTAGAAGGACCGCCAGCACTCGGCTTACGACGAGAGCCCCAAGTCGTAGCAGCGACTGCAGCTTCACCCGTAAGAAGCGTTGCGTTGGCATCATAGGAATAAATCTGCCCATTCATCCACACGGGAGAGTATTTGCCGTTGAAACCATCATTATCAGCGTCACCCGAGAGAAGAATAGCCACAGCATACCGCTTGTCTGCAGGCAAGCCCGTAATCTTCACCGCAGCCTTCTGACGACCGCTATTCACGGTATCGTCAAGGAAATTGAAAAGCAACTTGCCGTCAAGCGTAGAAGTGTCTGCTTCAGAATTCCACGTACCACGAGAGTACCACGTGACGTTAAGCGTAGCATCACCTGCCGTGATATCCTGCTTACTATTGCCACCATTGAGGTTGACCCATGTGGTCGGCTGCGTATAGTCACCTTTAGCAAAGCCAGCGGCAGTATCCGCGGGGATATCCTGCGCTTCAGCCGTTCTAAAGTTTACACCGAACGACGACGTTACTCCAGCCCACAATCCACCAGTAAATGCGGCCAGGGCTAATGCCAGCAATCCTTTTATTTTATTTTTCATTATTTACTCCTTTAATGAGTTTTATTTAAACCGTCTAACGCCTTCGCAATAATTGATTTATATAGCCATAAACCGCCTTACTTGCGCCTAAACTAATGCTCGGCACACGCTCAACGGGTATAACTACCTATATCTAACACTACTCACGCATTATGCTGACATTATACCCACTTTTTTCGCCTATGTCAACTTACCGCCGTAAATTGTTAGGATTGAGAAAGGTGAAGGTTAAAGGTGAAGGTGAAGAGAGGTCGAGGTGCGCCTCCGGCGCGGTACACGAAAAGGGAGGAGAAAAATCACCATTTAAATCTTAAGGGGACACTCCCTGGCGCTATCTATTTTTTGATTTACGTGCTCCCTGGAACGACTTTGGCGCAAGACTTCTACTCCGGAAGATTTTACTTGCCGCTGTCGCGGCAGACGACTTGGAACGACTTTGCCGAGCGGAGGAGGAAGGAAGGCTTTACGCCGATGCCCGGACTTGTCGCGAGTTCCTCGCGACGGCATCGTCGTAAGCGCCTTATCCTCCCTTCCTCCTCCGCTCGTAAGAGTAATTAAATTATTAATAAAGTGCATCACTATTCAGCGCATCCCGTCCAAGTCTTGCGCAGTTTATAATTACTATTATAACTTATTTATGCGACGGACGGACGGGAGGATAGGCGCTTGCGTTGCGCCCGTCGCCGCAGGCGACAAGTCCGGGGCGCAACGGAAAGCCTACCGTACGTCCGGAGCATACAAAAGTCGTTCCAAGTAGTCTGCCGCGGAACGCGGCAAGTAACACACAAAAAATCACAAGGGGGACAGTCCCCGAAGCTATTTGTTAGGATTGAGAAAGGTGAAGGTTAAAGGTGAAGGTGAAGAGAGGCGAGGTAACTTCCATTAAGGTGCGCCTCCGGTGCGGTACAAAAAGGGGGAAGAAAAATCAACATTGTAGATACTGAGTATATTCTGTCGAAGTTCGTTTAAGGTCTTGGGCTTACTTATGCCCTTCTTCTTGCGAGCTACTTCGTACGGCTATGATGGGTTAAGTTGATGCACGTCATTAACACCGTTTGCCGCGTCAATCCAAGACGATTGGGCGCGGCTAAAGCCGTAGGCTTTAGACGAGACGATTCGCTTCGGGCGATGCGTCAGCATCAAGTCCGGATAGGACCAACAAGCCATTCTATTACCTCGAGTGCACTTTTCTTTAAACGAATAAGGGGGTCGATAAAAAAGAGTCTGCCGTTATCATCAACTAAAACATTATCTCCTCGCGCCCCTACGTCTGTAACCGCCAACACGTCATTACCATACCAATACCTATCCTCTGGCATCAAACCAAGTACTTCTCTAAGGTACTTATCCACATCTGAATCCGACGGCAACGACTCTGAAGAAACATTAGCCTGCTTTAAAATTAAACGCAATTCCCCATAATGTCGAGTTATACCAACTAGTTCGTATGCCGTTTCAGGGAAAAGAATATTATGAATTACATGCTCAAATGCCCAATCATCAGGAGACGAGTGTTTTAGAGCAGCTTTAGCCGCAGGATTCTTAATTTTGTAATAGGCATTTTCCTTTGCATTCCAATAAACTTCGCTCTCGCCGGTACGTTTAGAAATCAACTCTCCGAGCGACGGAATTATATCGCATAACGTATCTCGCGAGCTGCGATTTGAATCTCCGCTTGATTCATTCTTCTGTGCTTCAAAAAGCACTCTCGCGCGGCAGATATCAGATATGGCGCGCTCTCTCTCGGACGAGAACGAATGAACTCCGCGACGGTTAATCCGCCGCTCGACATTTGCATTGTTTCGAACTCCTTTGGCATTGAAGAATAAACCTTTCAGACATTTTAAGAAATTCATATTTTTTGCCACATCCAACTTTTTATGAAGACATCTTAAGTTTATCACATTATCATTATTGCTTCAACTCTGAAGGGGTACGCCGTAAATTGTGTCCGGAAGGAGTCAGGGGTTATGGGTTAGAGGTGAAGGTGAAAGGTGAAGGTGAACAGAGGATATCAATCCTCTGAGCTTCGCTTAGTCGAAGTACGATGGATCTGAATCTCGTGGGGGAAATCTTAGGAAAACAGTCACCAGCGCTATCTTACTTCTGGACTAATCTCACTTTTATGGTTTTCTACTGCGCCTGCGGCGCGACGACTTGAAACGACTTTTAGTGCATCGCTCGCTCGGTAGGCTTTCCGTTGCGCCCCGGACTTGTCGCCTGCGGCGACGGGCGCAACGCAAACGCCTATCGCGGCGCCTTGCGGCCACTTCGCTACGCTCGTGCGCTCGACCTTTGGTCTGCGCATATACCCCGAACGCAGTGAGCCGCGAAGCGGGCGCTAGCGGGTTGCTTCCCTTCGAGCTTCGCTCTTCGGCGCATTTCCCGAGCGAGCGATGCACTTCATTAATAATATAAATAGCTTCAAATAAAAGCACAAGACTTGGAAAAGAGAAATGTCGAAAAAAGTTAGATTTTTACTTGCTTAATAAATTAAATGTATTTCTACGAGCGGAGGAGGAAGGAAGGATAAGGCGCTTACGACGATGCCGTCGCGCTTGCGCGACATGTCCGGGCATCGGCGTAAAGCCTTCCTTCCTACTCCGCTCGTCAAAGTCGTTCCAAGTCGTCTGCCGCGGAACGCGGCAAGTAACACACAAAAAATCACAAGGGGGACAGTCCCCGAAGCTATTTGTTAGGATTGAGAAAGGTGAAGGTTAAAGGTGAAGGTGAAGAAAGGCGAGGTAACTTCCATTAAGGTGCGCCTCCGGCGCGGTACAAAAAGGGGGAAGAAAAAACAACATTGTAGATAACGAGTACAATCTGTCGAAGTTCGTTTAAGGTCTTGGGCTTACTTATGCCCTTCCTCTTGCGAGCTACTTCGTAAGGCTATGATGGGTTAAGTTGATGCACGTCATTAACACCGTTTGCCGCGTTTTGCCAAAATTGACAATCTTCGCAGATTGTACAAGGCGTGTCTCGTGTTGCATTTTCGTGTAAGTCTCCGAAGGAGACGCTTTTGTGTCCCGTAGGGCTTTTTGTGTCTGAGGCGAGTGACGAAACCCGTTAGGGTGAATCGGAGATGGACGCACCACTGAGGCGAAGCCTCAAAGTGAGGGCGGACAGCGACGATTCAATCGTGCGAACGCACGATTCGTCACCGACTCAGCTTTCGTGTACCGCGCCGGAGGCGCTTAAATCTTAAGTCCCCCTCTATTCAAGAACATTTAGAATTAAAACGTCCAGCGGAGAGTAACATTGAACGATCGCCCGGCTGCGGGATAGAAGTTCGCCCCGTATGTAGCATAATCGCAATAGTCACGATCAAAGAGATTATCAATATCAAACGCCAGTACAAGCCCCTTAAGCGGCTCAAACGAAAACTCGTATTCAAAGCCAAGTGAAAAGAGAATATACCCTTTCAGTTTGCGATATTCATTTTTTAAATCGCTTATCGTGTACTGTTCGCTCGTATATCGGCAGCCGGCACGAACGAACAATTCATTCATCAGATACCATTTCGCATTAAGCGCGGCTTGATGCGCCGGGACTGCGCAAACATCCTTGTTGTCATAGTCGCCATTTACAACTCTCGCGTTCACAAACCCGTACGATAGCGCAAGCGCCGCCATTTTCTCGCGCTCCCAGACGAGCCTCAGATCGATTCCCTCTCGCCGCGTTCTGCCCGGAAGATTAAAGTTATCGAACTTAAAGGGATCATAATAAATTTCGTTCTTTGTCTCGGAGATATACACCGCACCGCCTGCTGAAAATCCGTCTAAAAACTCAACATCACCGCCGATATCCATACTCCAGCCGCGCTCCGGAGAGACGAGATTACCCGATGTATAAGAAACTTCATCAATGAACGGAGTGCGGTAGAATCGGGCAAATTTCGCGAAAAGCTTCGCATCCTCATAAGGGCGATAGTTTACACCCGCTTCAAATGCGCTTAGATTATCGTTCCGCGACGGATTTCGTAGGCTTTCGCTATTTGTCATGAGCCGCTCTAATCTCGCTCCGCCAAAGACCGAAACAAAATCATTTAAAAAGAGCTCATCCCTCATAAACGCGCCCATCGTCCAGCGCGACTGATCTTCTTTCTGCTTCCATACATACATTGGATAAACATAGGAGTTATAGCCTTTGCGAACATCCCACCTAAGCGTTCCGCCGACGGTAAATTCATTGTTGAATTCCCATAATGACGCAGTATTGATATATTGCGGCGTTATGCTTAACGCGTAATTGTCGAATGGCGAATCCTGAAGATATCCATCTGTCCTCTGATAAGCCCTAAACCGATCACGGCGATGAGAGAGAGTCGTTTCAAACTTGATTTCATTTTCATCGTCGATGACGCCCTTCGCGGAAAAGTTCAACCCGTACGAAGTCTGCCTGTAGTTATAGAAACTGTAGTCGGGATCGGCGTCGCGCCTATCGCTCTTCCATTCCGCGAATGTGAGCGGTCCAGGGAGATCATACTCCGAATCCGAAAAGAACGAACTTAACTTGATGAACGATCCTCCGTCGAAATCCTTGCGCACTCCTCCGTTAAAACGGTAAAGATCATATCCGCTTGAATCTCGCCACCCTTCAGAATGATCCCACGCTCCGTTCGCATAATACGACACCATCTCTTCTTCATCGCCGCCCTTAAGCCCAAGAGATGAGCCGAATGTCTCCCAGCTTCCACCGCGAAACTCGACGAATCCTTCTTCATCATATCCCGGCTTTTCGGTGATGATGTTTATCATTCCCGCCGAGGCGTTGCCGCCGTGCATTACGGTTTGAGGGCCATGCAAAACTTCAATGCGCTCTACGGACGAGAGCGGAAAGCGCGAAAAGTCGCTTCCGCTCATATCAAAATTGTTGAGAATCTCGCCATCAGCCTTAACGAGAACGCGCCCGATGGAAGTTTCGCCGTATCCGCGCATGGAAATCTGGGTCATCGCGGGATTACCGCCGCCGATATGACGCACAAATACGCTCGCGTTTCGCTCAAGTGCGTCCATAATATCACGCGCACCCGATTCACGAATTTCCGCTTTCGAAAGCGTCTCCACGAATTGCGGAGTTTCCATTTTGCCGCTCTCGAGCCGCGTCGCTTCGACTACGATGGCGTTAATGGCATTGGTTGTTTCGCCGCCCGCCGCGTCTATCGGCGCGAAGCCTGCGGCCACAAAAGCCGAGGCGAAGAGTATTCGTCTATTCATATTTTCCTTTTCCCCCTCATGCGAGAGTACTTTGGTATTGTTGCATGCGGCCCGCATTCCGGCTTTAACGGCTGCGCGACAGCGCCTGGATTACACAGGACTTTCCGGTTACC
>JAEIGA010012589.1_pt1 | contig 12841 bp, 10 predicted proteins | sample 9270691 | NCBI WGS metagenome assembly JAEIGA01 (sample SAMN17057246, study PRJNA624740) | gut metagenome | biome: biome; isolation source: fecal sample | host: Bos grunniens | place: China: Xizang | collected 2019 | reverse complement strand
CCCTATATACAACAATCAATGCCGAGCGGAAATGTCCCCGCTCGGCATTGGTTATGTAGCTTGTTAAAACTGTATTTGCAAAGACAAAAAAAAAGAGGTCTTCGGAGGTGTTCGACTGATAGGAGAGCACCTCTCGCAGTCTTAGCGACCATCTGTCGCAACCTTCCGATTTCCTCAACCAACCTAAAACTACTAACCTAAAATGAACCTTAAAACTTCGTTGCAAAGATAAGGGCTTTTTTAATTCTGTGCAAGTATTTTATTAAAAATTTTTAATTATTTTGTGAAAAATTTTTCTTAATCTTTGTAATTGCTTGTATTTCTGTCATTTACAATTTAGAAAAATTTTAACAATTATTTATTGAAAAACAATAATAACCTTTGAGTAATAAATTTTTTAGGGGTAAATGTTGCAATTTTGCACAATAATTTCTATATTTGTATAGGTTCAGAATAGGATTGGCTATGATTGGTGCTTTTATAACACATATTCAAGCCGAAAAACGGTACTCCGCACTCACTGTGCGCAACTACCGACACGACATCGAGTCGTTTATGGCTTGGTGTGCCTCGAATGCGGGCGTTTCGCTCGACGAATTTAACCCTACACAAGTTTCATCAGAGGATATACGGGAGTGGATACTCTATCGTATGGAGCAGTGTAAAATCAGCGCAGCATCAATGAATCGAGAACTCTCCTCGTTGCGCAGTTTTTACAAATATTTGCGTCGCCAAAACTACATATCGCAAGATATTTTTAGTCGCATTTCGTCGCTACGAACCGCACGAAAATTGCCATCGTTCGTTCCCGAGACACGAATGGCATCGTTGTTGGAAAATATCCGTAAAGAGAGCGTTGAGGGCGATTTTGTAGAGCAACGCAACGCCCTGATAATAGCGCTATTTTATAGCTGTGGTATTCGCCTTGCAGAGTTGCAGGGAATCCGCTTTGGCGACCTCTCGGCAGATGGCAGTTCGCTCCATATTCGAGGTAAGGGCGACAAGCATCGCATTGTTCCCATTTTGCCGGAGATGAGCGAGCGAATAAAAAACTATGTAGAGCGCCTGCAAGAGATGGGGCTCTCCACCTCTCAGGAGGCATCTTTGATTATTTCGCAAGGAGGAAAGCCGTTGTCGCGAACAACCATACAACGAGTAGTGAAGGAGAAGTTAAAAGAGGCCAATGTTCAGGGCAAGAAGTCGCCACACATATTACGCCACACATTTGCAACACACCTCTTAAACAAGGATGCAGATATGCGTGATATTCAAGAACTTATGGGGCACTCATCGCTCAAAACAACGCAATGTTACACCCATAACAGTATAGCACAACTGCAAGAGGTATATAAGCGGGCACACCCGCATAAATAGAGAGTAGTGAGGAGAGAGTAGTGAGTAGTTTTTTAACGACTCTAACGGAAGAGTAAAAACAATTAAAAACCATAAAATTGTCTGCGGTTAGACTATTTTGTAATGATAAAAAATTCCAAATACCTGAAATAGGAACGAGTTTTTGATCAGGTAGGGAATTGTTAGTTCAAACCTTTTAAAACATTTTTATTATGGAGGTTAAAATTCAATCAGTAAAGTTCGACGCGAGCAAGCAGCTCATCGAATTTGTGGAGAAGAAGATGTCGAGATTGGAGCGTTTTGAGGGCAACTCGACAGGTGTAGATGTAACTTTAAAGTTGGATAAGGACAGCGAAAAGGGCAATAAGTTGGCACTTGTTACCCTGCATGTTCCAGGCGGAGATATTGTCAGCGAGCAGCGTGCTCGCACCTTCGAGGAGGCGGTAGATTTGGCTCTTGATGCAGTGAAGCGTCAAATCGAAAAGAGAAAAGATTAAGGCGGTGTTTTAGTCATTTATTTATCCTAAACAAATGGGGTCGGCTCTTGCCGGCCCCTTATTCGTTGAAAGAAAACGGCTGTTCGTTGAAAAAATTTTTATATAAAATATAACTCTGCTACTTTTGTCCGATTTTAATAGGATAATTATGAGATTTTTAAGCTTTATTGTAGCACTTGTACTCTCTGTTAGTCTTTGTGGTTGCACAAAAACAACAGAAGATGTGTGCTGCACCAATGTTGCTCAGGCGGAGTTTGCAATTGGGCTTCCAATCGAGGTTAGCCGCACGGCAATGAGCGACGAAGGCAAATCTTCGTGGGTAGAGGGAGATACCTTCACCCTCTGGGCAGAAAATCGTACCGGAGGATTCAACATCAATGGTGCAGACTTTACGATGATGTACTATTGGCACTCGTTGCAGTCCGCGGTATTCACCTCGTATGCCTCTGCGCTGACCAAGGGCGACTACACCTACTATGCCGTATCGCCAAAGCCTCTGTCAATAAACAATAGCAATGCAACCTATAATCTCCCTGCCGAGCAGTTGGGTAAAGTGGTTGATGGCGCTCACGATATTATGGTAGCAACGCCGGTAACTACCGAGGCCCTTTCGGAAGAGAAGGTTAATAACCTCGCAATGGAGTTCAACCATAAGACTCACCTCTTTAAGATGGTAATACCGCAAAATGGCAATCCATTGAAAGACCCTATTAAGCAGCTTGTTTTCACATTCCCAACAACTGTTGTAGGTAACATCACTATTGATGCAACAAAGCCGACAGCAACTCCTACTATAAACAACGGAAGCACGCAGCTCGTTGTAAATATCCCAGAGGGATTCAACGAGGGAGAGTTTGCTTGGGGTAGAATTATTGAGACCTCTATATCGGGCAATGTTGAATACTACGCCATATCAACAATTGGTGAGCGCACCACAACACGCACATTCCAGCTATCGAAAAAGTGCGAAGGTGGCCACATCACACCTCTTTCACTCCGTATTCCAGACCCAATTCCTCCAACAGTATTGCGTTTCAAGGTTGGCAAGAACAACTTGGGCGAGGCGGTGCAGAAGGTTTCGATTATCGACCACAACGGCAATGAGTTGAAGAGTTTTGCTGCAAATTCGAGCAATACATACGACTTGGAGCAGCACGGCATCTACGAAGATGGTGTATTCCAGACCTATGCAGGCAGAACATTTACTGTTCGCTTCGAGAGTCAGAGTGCTATCGTGGAGCAGAAGGTTACTATCCCTTCGACAATTGCCAAGAACGAGGTTAATACCCTCGCTACAATAGATGTTCCATACCTCTTCTACGAGGACTTCACCTCTATTCACACTTCGTTCGAGAAGGACGATGCTCGCGTAAGTAGCCTTATGTCGGCAGATGGTATGTTGCTCAATAACTATATGAGCGTTTCGGGTTGGAATGGCGCACACATCAAGGGTGTGGCAGGCAAGAGCGTTCGTGTAAACACTCGCCACCAGAGCTTTGCGGGTGCAACACGCTCGAATGGTCGTCTCGACTCGCCGTCGATGAAGGGTCTTAAATCGGGTGTAAATGTAACGCTCAAGGTCGAGTTCGATATGGGTGCTTACGCAAACTCGGGCTACGGCAAGAACAACGACATCTTCTGCATCGCGGGTATGCATACCCAGCCAGAGAGCAGTGTTCTCAATGGTCTTACTGCAACAACTGTTGCGGGTACCGACATCAACGACGACAAGCGCGTTCCAGGTATGTTCAGTAGCGTATGCTTGCAGACAGGCTATATCTCGCAGAACTGCAACAACGACAGCTTCGGCGCAACGCTTCCGACCTACTCGTTTACAGCTTACGGCTGTACTTCGGCAACCCGATTCGGTTGGGCTCCGTGCTGTATCCAGCAGAACTGGGGAAGTGGCAACGCCCACTACTACATCTACATCGACAATATCAGAGTTTCAATCGCACAGTAAAAACGACCACAAGATATGAAAAAGATACTTTTTGCCATAGCACTTGCGGTCGTAGCGACTGCGTGCCACACAAACGAAGAGAGTAGCGATGTGCAGTTCGGCAAGATTGCCATAAACGCCACAACCCGAGGCGATGTAACCGAGGCGAACACTACGGGCAAGACCGTTCTCGACGAGAGCCTTGTGCCTTCGGAGAACGACCTGAAGGTGGAAGTTTCGGGCAATGGCACAACCCAGACTTGGGCAACATACTCGGAGTTCGAGCAGGCTCTCAACGAGGGATTAACCTTCCCTTCGGCACCACACACCATAACCCTCTCGTATGGCGAGAAGGGAGTTGAGGGTTGGTCGAAGCCATACTTCGAGGGTTCGAAAACCGTTGAGGTGCCGATGTACGGCCTCTCCGTCGATGCCGACATCGTGGTTGGCGTGGCAAACTCTATTGTCTCGGTTGAGACCTCCGAGCAGTTCGATGGTTATTTTCCAAAGTCGTCGTTCAAGATTAACGGTGTAGATTGGGACGCATCGAAAAAGGAGTTGCTCTTTATGAATACAGGCGAAATTACATTTACCTGCGAGGCGATACGCCCAACGGGCAAGCCGACAACCTTCGAAGGAACGCTGGTTCTCAAAGCTGCAACCCACCACAAGATTGTATTCGAGCTGTCGACCGCAGGAAAAGCGGTGGTAAACATAACTTTCGACGACGAGATAGTCGAGACCATAGAACTTGAATTTGAATTGAATGAAAATGCTTAACGATATGAAAATTACAAAATTCACAGCAGTAGCCCTCTTCGCATCACTTCTGATGATAGGTTGCGCATCGGAGGGTTTGGACAATGGCGGTAATATCGAAAACAACACAAGCAAAGGAAAACTCTCGATTGAGGCGTTGACAATAGATTGCCGTATCGACGAAAGCGACCCCGATGTTGGTGTGTTGAGCAAGAAGAGCACTCGTAGCGAAGTTGTGGTTGACAACTTCGACTGCTCGATTATCAATGGCGATAACGAGGTGGTGCTGTCGTTCAAATTCAGTGAGCGTCCTACCGAGGCCATCGAACTCGAAACGGGCGATTATCTCTTCAAAATTGTTTCGGGAGAAGTTCCGGCGGCAGCGTGGGAAATCCCAGTATATGGGGCCGTTAAACCGTTTAAAATTGTGCGTAACGAAACCACCACACTCGCAGAGATTGTCTGTTCGTTGATGCAGATTAAGGTTTCGGTATCGTTTGCGCCCGATTTGTTGGAGCGTTTGGGCGAGAAAACCATTACTACCGTTTCGGTTGGCGACAACTCGTTGGAGTATTCACTCACCGAAAAGCGTGCTGGATTCTTCTATGCACCCGAGGTGAGCAATACCATCAGTCTTCGCATCAGCGGTACATACGCTGCCGACAAGGAGAATTTCAAGATTATCGAGATGAACAAGGAGGTGCGCGATGTGAAGGCCGGACAACACAGCAAAATACATTTCTTCATCGAGCACGCCGACCAGGGCAACATCAATGTTGGCGTAACCGTACGCGACTGGGTAACCGACGAAGTTGTGCCCTGCAATGTTGCTGACCTTGTGAAAGAGGAGGAGTGGACAGAGCCTGGTGGTGGCAATGAGGGCGATGACGACCCTGTGGAGCCAGCTGAGGATCCAAGCATCGTTTGGGATAAGCACGACATCTCGAAGCGTGAGCCAATTGTTGCAGGGTTAGAGGTTGATCTTCTCATCTCGGCATCGAAAGGCATCAAAGAGTTTCTTGTTGAGATTCGCTCGGCTTCGCTTACTCCTGAGGAGTTGGCGGGTACAGGACTCTGCAATGTTCTCAATATCTGTTATCCACAGCAGTCGTACGATTCGCGCAACCCCGAGACCTTCATTGATGTGGAGGAGCCACTCCGTGGCTTAGGCTTTGCCGTAGGTAGCGATGTAGTGAATAAGACCTTCGTAAAACTCTCGATTACGAAATTTATGGGAGTGTTGCAGGCGGTCAGTGGTAGCGATTTGAAGAATCACGACTTCGTGATTACTGTTACCGACAACGAGGGCAACACCACCGTTAAGACCTTGATGCTTCAAACAGGAAAATAGTAGACGATGAAGAGATTTTTCAATATATGTTTGTGTGTATGCCTCCTCGTCCTCGTTGCGTGTGTCAATGACGGTAAGGTGAAAGATAACGCTATTGACAACACCCCATCGCAAGAAAAAGGTGTGTTGATGCTCAATGTCGGCACACGCGCAACAGACGGAACAGAGCGCGACTATATCCTCTCGATATACAAGAACGAGGCGGGCAAGGCGATGCTCGTGCGCAAGTACGATTCGAGCAAGGCTGAGATGCAGAAGCCCGAGTACATCTGGTTGTTGGAGGGTAACTACACAGCTACGGTAGAGAGCGGAGTGAAAGTTTCAGCAACCTTCAACGAGTCTGACAAGCACTTCTTTGGTGAGCAGTCGTTCGACATCAAAGGTGGTGAGACCACCACTGTGGATATAGTAGCTATAACACAGAATATATCGGTGGAGGTCATCTTCGACCAGAGCATCACCGAGGGCTTCCACGAGGGGTACAGCGTGGAGGTGAAGGCGGCAGACGATACTGCGCTCACCTACACCGAGAGCAAGAAGGGCTACTTCATTATGCCGGAGGGTGTAAATACGCTTAATTGGCACTTTGTAGGCACTTTCGAGTACGAAGATGGCGAGCAGGTGGCAGTTGATAGAGGTGGTATAATCGAGAATGTGGCACCAAAGCGCGCATATAAACTTTCGTTCAAGTTCTCGCCCGATGCAAGTGGCTTGTTTGGCGGTTTGACAGCAACCTTAGATGAGAGCATCGAGGAGCGTGACGACCACCTCTCGTTCTCGCCAGATCCTGAGTTGAAGGGTGTCGGTTTCGATATCAATGCCCACTGCAACTACGCAGGTGGCGAGCGCAAATACCTCGCAACCGCAGCGGCAGAGTTTGTTGGTGTTACCCTCGCCGTCGGCGACACGATGTTCGACCCTGTGGCAACTCCTGTTGCGGGTGTAACCCTTTCGGGCTTGAATACCGCACAACTCTACATATCTCTCACCGAGGATTTCTTCTACTCGTTGAATGGCGGTAACCATATAATTGAGATGATAGTAACCGACTCGGGTGGTAGCGAAGCGCGCAAGGAGTTGTCCTACTCGCTCCCGGGAGTAAGTGGCTACGACAAGAACAACGAGGTGCTGGCGTGGACGGGTTGTTCGACAAAGCTCTCGGCTACTGTGTTTGGCTCGCCGTCGAGCGTGGAGATTCTCTGTCGCGAGGGCGAGGAGGAGTGGAAGCGCAACAGCGCATCGGCAGGAGAGGACAACCTCTACTCTGTTGTGGTTGATGGTTTGACACCAAATCACACCTACGAGTATGCCCTCTCGATAAATGGCAAGATGGTGGGAAGCCCACTCACATTCACACTCAGCAACGGCAACCAAATTCCGAATGGCGGTATGGAGGATTGGTCCTCGTCGGGAAAGGTGGCTGTTCCTTACCACTTCGCAGATGAGAAGGCCTCATTCTGGTGTACGGGAAACTGGGGTGCAGCCGACTATGTGGGCAATATCACAAGTAGCAATAGCGATGTTCGACCTGGCTCATCGGGCAAGAGGTCGGCATTTCTTGACTCCACCTATGCGATAGTCAAGTTTGCCGCAGGAAACCTTTATGTTGGAGCATGGGGTGGCATGGACGGAATAAATGCAAAGGTCTATTTCGGACAGCCGTTCGAATTTAACGCCAAGCCAAAGGCTATTCGCTTCTGGGCAAAGTGGAAGTGTGGAATTATCAACCGAGAGGCAACAGGCAAAGGAAAGAAGGGTGATCCTGACCTAACAAAGATATTTTGTTGTTTGTGTAATTGGACGGCGCCACACATGGTGCATAGCGGCAAGGCGGAGAGTACCACATTCAGCCCAAGCGATGCAAACATTAAGTCAGGAGATGCTCGCTACAACGGAGTACTCTACTCGGCATACCTTGACACGACAGAGTCGAGAGAGGATTGGCATTTGGTGGAGATACCTTTCACCTTCTACGGTACAGACCCGAACGAGGTGCCAAACCATATCGTCTTAACATTCACCTGTTCGGGCTATGGCGACTTCTTCGACGGCTCGGAGGATTCGTGGATGTATGTCGACGACATTGAACTTGTTTACTAATATATAATAGGTAGCAAAAAAACGATGAGTAAATTTCTAAAAATAGTGCTGGTGATGCTGTTTGCTCTACCCTCTATTGCAATGGCGCAAGAGGTGATGAAGGCAGATAGCGCATCGTTCAGCCACAGCCTTCGCCGACAAAACCGAGGCATCTCGAATTTGAAAAATGAATTTGTGCCCAAGGGGCAATGGGTGTTTGGAGGTTCGGTGTCGTATTCAACCCACACTAACAACAACTACACCTTCCTCATTGTCGAGGATATTCAATCCAACGGCTATCAATTTAAGATTTCGCCTCTTGTAGGCTATGCCTATTCGCAAAACTCGTTGGTGGGAGTTCGCGTTAGTTATTCGCGCGGACTGACACAGTTGGATAATGCCGCCCTCTCGATAACCTCGCTCGACAACTCATATTTCTACTCGTTGAAACATTCGTACAATGTGGAGGCTCTATGGCGCAAATATATACCACTGGGTAAGAACAATAAACGATTTGCTCTCTTTGCCGAGGTGGCCTTGGCAATGGGTGGTTCGCAGTCGAGATTGGCGGCAGGACCAGAAAAGAGTCTGAGTGGCATCTACGCCAAATCGTTCGATATAGCCCTCGGTGTAAATCCCGGTATTGCGGCCTTTCTTACGAACAACATGGCGATAGAGGTAAACATTGGAGTATTTGGTTTCAACTACTCAACCACACGCCAGACCACCAATCAGGTTATCGAAGGCAAGACCTCAGCCTCGCAAATGAACTTTAAAGTAAACATCTTCTCCATTGGATTGGGTGCATCATTCTATCTCTAAAACTCGGACACAACTATGAAGAAGATATTTACACTACTTATGGCAGTGCTCGTGGTGAGCACAGTGCAGAGTGCGTCGGCACAGAGTATTTTCTTGGGACTTCAACGCGACACCACCGAGGTGAATCGTAAGCCGGGCAAACTCATACAGGTAAATCGCATCGACCGCGATATAGACAAGAACATTTTTGCATACAAGGGCGAGTGGATTTGTGGTGTTTCTGCGTCATACGGCACACTGTCGTCTGATGATTCAGATATCGCACTTGTTATCGAAAATCTCAACCTCGGAGGCTCGATTGTATCGGTCAAGCCATATTTCGGATATTTTTATCGCAACAATCTCTCGATTGGCGCACGATTTGGCTATACCCACATGATGGGACATTTCGATAACGCCAACATCAACCTCGGAAATTTTATAAATGGCATAGAGTTTTCAACCGCAGGTATTGGCTTGAATTATGTGAGCAACGCCTACTCGTTCTCTGTTTTCCATCGCGCCTATGTACCTCTTGACAAGCGTGGTCGCTTCGGCGTATTTGGAGAGTTGGAGTTGGAGGGCTCGTATAGTCGCTCAAACTTTGGTTTTCTATATAACGACGAGTGGAACAACGCCAAAACCGATACATACAAGGTCCGATTTAATTTCAATCCGGGAGTTGCGGCATACATCTTCCCGAATGTCTGCGCTACGGTATCGTTTGGATTGGGAGGTTTGCAGTACAACCACATAAAGCAATTTGACGAGAATATGAAGGAGAAGGGTACACGAAACTTCTCGAAATTGCGCTATCGACTCAACATTGCCGAGATTAACATTGGTGTAACGGTGCATTTGTGGAGCAAGAAAAATGAACAAAATTTGAGAAAGAAAAATGAATAAAAGGCTTGTTATAATACTAATTTCGGCTTTGGCGCTCACCTCGTGTATCGAAAATGATCTGCCAAGACCAACCGTGGATCTCTATATCGCATCGCTTGATGTTGAGGGTACAAATGGCGATATTGTTCTCGACCGTTCGACCTACACCGCCACCATTCCTCTTGCCGAGGAGACAAATATCGAGGCTGTGCAGTTCAAAACTATCACCTATGGGGCAGATGTTGTAACAAATATCAACTACACGGCTGACGAATCGAAGATTGTCGTGTCGAAGGATTTAAATAATAAGGTTGTAAATATGTCGCAACCGGAGTATATCACACTCTCCTACTTCCGGACCTACGAGTGGAAGATTGTGGCAACACAGACTATCAACCGCATTTGGAGTGTTGATGGACAGATTGGTGCCACCGAGTGGGATATTGACGGACATCGCGCTATTGTAAAACGCCGCGAGGACTATTCTCTCGAAAATGTCGTGACCAATGAGGTTCGTTTTGGACCTCGTACGACATACGACTATCCCGAAATTGCACAGATGCCCACAAACTTCAACAATAGCAAAAAATCGCAGACTATTACCGTATCGGCACATGGTCGCTCTACAATTTGGGAGTTAGTGGTTGTGCCAACCAAGCCTTCGCTAACCTTCTCGAATGTGGCAGCAGGAGCCAATGTTGTGTGGGTTAAGGCTATCGACATCGAAGGTTCGAAGATAGAGTTTGTCTATCGCAAGAAGGGCACCGAGGAGTGGACCAAGGTTGATGAGCAGTGGTATGCGACCGACACCGAGAACCCTTACAACCGCAAGGAGGCTGGATATGTAAAGGCTGTGATTCGTGGTTTGGAGCCAAACACCGACTACGAAGTTTCGGGCTACACCGACGGCAAGTTATCGGAGGAGGCTCCAAGGGCGGTTAGAACTTCCGAGAACTACCAGCTTCCAAACTCCAATATGGAGGAGTGGGGTAAGTATACCAACGATCAGAGCAAGCTCCCTTCGGGCGAGTCTGGTCCGTGCTGGTATCCATTCTCGTCGGTACAGGATATGTTTTGGGCTACGGGAAACCCAGGCGGAACATCGCTCGGCGAGGAGTACAACCTCACCTATCCTGCCTATAAGAGCGTAAATCCGAATAATGTTCCAGCCGACTCTACGGGCGAGAAAAGTGCGTATATGGGCTCGCAAAGTGTTTTGAAAATGAAGTTTGCCGCAGGTAATCTCTTTGTAGGACACTATGGCGAGACTCTCGGAACTAATGCTACCGTATTTTTTGGTCAGCCAATGACACAAAATATTAAGCCGGTGGCTGTACGCTTCAAGATAAAGTATTCGCGCGGAGGTATCAATTGGATAACGATAAACAACAAGTATCAGGCGGCTACAAACGGTACCGAGTACCATATCGGTAGCAAGCAGATAAAGATTATAGGCGGACAACCCGATGTTGCAAAGGTGTTCTTCTGTCTGACCGATTGGGCAGAGCCACACTGCGTGAATAGTGCCGACGAAAAGACCTTCTTTGACCCTCGCACAGCCCCCGGTGTGCAGGGTTTGGGATATTTCGACAGCGACAATAATCCGGAGATGGTTGTTGAGCGCACCGACGAATGGCACACAATGACACTGCCAATAGAGTATCGCAACCCCGAATTTGTGCCGTCGCAGCTCCTGCTGACCTTCACCTGCTCGGGCTATGGTGATTACTTTACGGGAAGCAGCGAGTCGTGGATGTATGTCGATGATATCGAGTTGCTCTACGACCTCGACGAAAACAACCAACCGAAATAGAAAAACGGCTCCTACGGGGGCCGTTTTTTGTTAAAAGTGCAGAGCTGAAAGTGCAAAGTTAAAAGTTGGGCCTTTTGCCGTTAGCCATTAGTTTTTTATTCTGAATTATATACTTTAAGCGTGTGCTGCCGATTTTAATACATCTCCCAAGGGTTTTTTATGCTAAAAAGGTTGAATATTCCAAATTGTTGATTATATTTGTGAAAGCAAAACCCCAAATTATATAATTAGCAGAAAGTGTTTTCGCAAAATCTGAATAGGTCAAGCGGAATCATCTCCACACTTTTTATAATTAAAATGTCGCATTGGAGATGGTGTGATAAAACTTTATTACAACTATGGAGAATACCTCAAAAAATCAGAAAAAAGAATTTTTCTTGCAGAAGTGGGTTAAAAATTTGGTAAATTGGCTTGATGCAAAATTATTTACTTCGGCAACAGTCGAAGCCATCAAACCTTCTTACTTCCCGATGTTTTGGTCGTTTGTATTGAGCTTTGTCGGAGGTATTGTCGTGGGCCTATACTCTCTATTTGCCAATGACTCGGAAACATTCATATCAGTAGTATTCGGCATTGTTCTCGCGTTGGTTCTCGGTATTTGTATTTGGTATCTGATTGGTGATTTGAAACGATTTACTCAAATAGGTATAAAGATTGGCCGATGTGCATATATCCTATTCTTGGCCGGTGTATCGTTTGTGGTAGGTTTCTACCTTGCAATGATTGTATTGATGATTGTTATGCTTCTGTTTGTTCTTTGGATTTTGTGGATTGCCGTATTCAACAAAGATAAGAAAAGTAGAACTATCAAACTTGAAAATGGAGATGAACTTACCGTAACTGAGGGTATGTGTGGTGAAAAATACTATACCAGCACAAGTGGTAAAGAGTACGAAACGACCAATGGGGAAACATTCACAGAGAAAGAATACTAGTATTTTTCTACATAAATAGCAAAAACGGCCCCCGCAGGAGCCGTTTTTGCTATTGGGCTTTTCGCCATTATTTAATGGGACTAATAGGACCTATACGACCAATGGGACTAATGGGAATTTTTGAACGCACCCATTTCTCTCATTGGTCATAGAGGTCTCATTGGTCTCATCTTTGCGATTTTTTTATTATATTTGCAAAAAGAAAAACTTAAACAAATGGATATCAATCGTAAAGAATTTACCAAAAGCATTGTTGCTTTTTTGGCTTTTTTCGCCATTATGTACGCGGGCGTTTATGGTGGCGCAACCCTTTTGAAAAACATTGGAACTATGGATATAAAGTACCCTGTAACAGAGCGTGAAGGTGTCGTGGACAACTATCACGGAGTGGAGATTGCCGACCCTTATCGTTGGCTCGAAGATGAT
>JAEIGA010012588.1_pt1 | contig 12841 bp, 1 predicted proteins | sample 9270691 | NCBI WGS metagenome assembly JAEIGA01 (sample SAMN17057246, study PRJNA624740) | gut metagenome | biome: biome; isolation source: fecal sample | host: Bos grunniens | place: China: Xizang | collected 2019 | reverse complement strand
GCATTCCACCAAAATGGTTTGACTCTTACATTCTTTGCTCGTGACTATACATTGCCTTTTGCTGAAGGTTTTTCTCGTATCGGTTTCAATATTTGGAATCTTGTGCTTATCGTGATTGCAGTGTATGGTTTGTTTGCAATTTTCCAATCAGAAAAAGCTAAAAGCAAAGTAATTGCTGCAGTGATTACAGTTGCTGCTGTTGCAGGTGTTGTTTATCAATATCTTGCTCTTGGCGATGCTAATGTTGCTGTTCTTCCTCAAACATTCCAACAATTTAACCCATTCTTTGTGGTTGCATTGACTCCAGTTTCTATGGCTGTGTTTGGTGCTTTGGCTAAAGTAGGTAAAGAACCATCTGCTCCTCGTAAAATTGGTATCGGTATGTTTATTGCTGCTCTTGGTTTTGTGATTATGGCAGTAGGTTCACTTGGCTTGCCTACTCCTGATGCTTTAGCTACAGGTGCTGCGGTTGAAAAAACAACTCCAAATCTTCTTATTTCAACCTATTTGGTATTGACTTTTGCTGAGTTGTTCCTCTCTCCAATGGGTATTTCATTCGTATCAAAAGTTGCGCCTCCAAAACTTAAAGGTGCTATGATGGGTTGCTGGTTTGCTGCTACAGCTATTGGTAACTATCTTGTAGCTGTTATCGGTATGCTTTGGGGCGGACTTCCATTGTGGGCCTTGTGGACTATTCTTGTTGTATTGTGTTTGATTTCAGCATTGTTCATTTTCTCAATGATGAAACGCCTCGAAAATGCAACAAAATAATTTATTTTTGTTCATTTATATAAAAAGCTGTATCAATTGATGCAGCTTTTTTTATTGTTTGGTTGAGATAATTCTTGAATTTGATTGTTCTTTTTGTTTTTTTTATTGTAAATTTTGATATTTTTTATAAAAAAGTTAAATAAAATTTTTTTATGTAAAAAATAAAGTGTAAATTTGTGCGGTTTTTCGCATAAAATTGTAAATATGTTTTTGTTATGAGCTTACGAAGTGTTGATAATGGTGCAAATGCCTTGTTAATGAATGTTAATGGGGGGGTATGTTGGTTTAATTTTAAAAAATATATTAAATAAGATATCTTAAGGGTAACTGGTGCTTTTTGTGTCAGTTGCCTTTTTTGTTTGTGTTTTGTAATAATATTAATTATATATAATTGTTTAACTAAAATTTATAACTATGAAAAGAAAATTACACAAAATGATTGCTCTATTGGCGATCTTATTTGTACCATTTCTTCTTTCGGCACAAGATTATGGATGTAATCTTGAAGAAAGTTTTGAAAATGGAATTCCTGAAGGTTGGGTTCAGGAGTGTATTTCTGGAGAAGTTCAATGGGTGAAAGAAACAGGTGGATCTTTCCCTAAAGGAGCTTTTGACGGAGATGCTCGTTTGAAATTCACTGCGAATTCAAATGTTACAACCAACGCTGTAACTCGTTTGATTACTCCTAACTTGTGTAAAGTTAATGGAGATGGTAAAATTAGTTTTTCAAAGTTAGCAGACCCAATTCTTGTTTTTGCTCATGCTCAAGACAAATGGACTAATGATTTTGATGTTTTGAGAGTGTTGTATAGAACAAAAGAAGGTGGAGCTTGGGGTAAACTTATAGAGTATAATAAATATATTTCTAGATGGACTCTTGATACATTATCATTAGCTTCTGTTAGTGGTGCTGAGTTTTTGCAATTGGCATTTGAAGCTGAGGATAGATTGGGTAGAGGTGTTGTTTTGGATAAGATAGAAGTTCGTTCAGCTCCTAGCTGTTTTGCTCCTTCTGAAATGTCAGCTAGAGATTTATCTAATGATACAGCGGTGATTACTTGGGCTGGTGCTTATGATGTTGAGTCTTATTCGCTTAAAGTTTCAACAACTCTTCTTACACCAGAGCAATTGGCTGATGATAATTATATTGCTGACGTTGATAATCAAGTGTTGAGAAGAGTCTCTAAATATGTTTTGAGAGGTCTTCAGACAAATAAAAAATATTATTATTATCTTCGTTCGAATTGTTATACTGAGTATAGTGAATGGGTTGTAGATTCTTTTACTACTGTAAACTATATTGATCTACCATATTTTACAGATTTCGACTTCCCAAAAACACCTGGTCATCCTACTCGTCAAGATACTTGGTATTATGGTTCTGCAGAAGATGCTTATCCTCCTTATATCAATACTGGACGTGAAGATTCTTATATTGGCTATTATTCTGTTAATAAAGATTACGCTTTATGTTTCTATGGTGATCATTTCTTTAAAGGTATGACCCTTTTCTCTAGCTCGGAAAATCATTATATTCCTGCTAATTCATACTCTTATGCAGTGATGCCTAAACTTAGAGATACAGTTAATATTCAGAATCTCTATTTGTCATTTTGGTGCATGAATTATAATGCTGATAATTTTGATATCATTGTTGGTTTGATTGAGGATCCTACAGATATAAATGGTTTTGAACCTGTTGATACTGTAGGAACTAGATATAATCAAACAAAAGAGGAATTTTTTGTTTCTTTCGAAAAATATAACGGCGATGGTAGATATATAGCATTTATGTCTAAATTCCCATATCGTAATACTTTTGTTCTTGATAGTTTGACAGTTGATTATCGTCCAAAATTCATGAAAGTTAGTGATTTCTCAATGGGAATTCCTACTTCAACTTCTGTTAAATTTGATTTTAATGAGTCTTATGCTACTTATGAAGTTGTTTTGTCTAAAACAGCATTGCAAGAAGATCTTATTGCTACTGCTACAGATGTGATTCGTAAGAAAATTTCTAATCATGGTATTGTTGATAATCTAGAAAACGAAACAGAATATTGTGTCTATGTTCGCGCATGTGATGATTCAGATGCAGGAGCTTGGAGTAGAGTGCGATATGTTCGTACACCTGGTAAGGTTACAGGATTGCCTTATAGTTTTGCAGAAGGATTGGATGCTTTGAATAGTACAGCAAGTGCGTCATATACATATCAACAAAGATTTGGTGATGTTCGTAATACTTATTATCCAAAAGCAGCGTTATCTTTGATTAGCCATTATTCAGGTTCTATGCCTATTTCTATTTCTAGTTCGTATGGTGATAAAGCTTCAGGTGATGTATTAACTCCTGCTCCAACACGATATGTATATAGATATTGGTTGAATAATAATGCGTTGACTGGATATTATACAGCAATGATTTTGCCTGAAATTCAAGTAGGATTTGATACTACTCGTATATCTTTCTTTATCGCTAATCCAGAAGATGATAGTAGATATAATTATTCTCATACTATTGTTGGTTTTATGTCGGATGCAAATGATATTTCAACATTCCATCCAATTGATACCATTGAATTGAATGAAGGCGTATCTAAATATGTTTATTATGATTTGAATAATTATAAGGGTGAGGGTAAATTCTTCGCTATTTATGCTTCAGGTGACGATGTAAAAGGAAAAGCATCGGCAAATATGTTCTATGTAGATGAAATTAAATTCTCAAAAATACCTGTTTGTGAAACCCCTACAAATATTAATATTGTAGCGAATCCAACAAATCCAACAGAGGTGACATTTAGTTGGGACGCTAATGGTGTTAATACTTGGGTATTCCGTCTTTTTGAGAAAAAATACACTACAGATGAAATGTATGAGGAAGCTTCAAATAAATTAGAATATGTTTACAATGATACTCTTACAACAAATAGTATTACTATTAAGGATTTGAAAGCTCCAAAACATACTTATTATTATTCTATTCGTAGTCTTTGTGGAGCATCTGCTGGTGAATGGACTTTTGTAGCTGATTATATAACTGAGTGTAAGGCATTTGAATATTTGCCATTTAAGGAAACCTTTGAAGATTATGCTGCTGATGCAGATGGTAAAATTAAAGGTTTTACAGCTCCTTGTTTGTATACTCAACAACATCGTTATCAAGATCCAAATAATGGTACATATTTTTATAGTCCATATATCTCTAGTAAATCTTTTGATGGTGGAGTTACTTATAATAAGTCTTTCTTATTCTATAATCAAACTTATTCAAAAACTGGTGGTAAACGTCAATATTTGGCGTTGCCTAAAATGGAAAAATCTATTAAAGAACTTCAAGTTACATTTGATGTTTATTCTGCTAAATTAGATTATTCTGTTGAAATTGGTGCAATGACAGATCCTAATGATACTACAACCTTACAAGTTATTAAGGTTATCCCTATGAAAAATGAACCTAATAATCAATGGAATAGAGTCATTGCTACATTAGAATCTTATAATGGATCAGGAGAACATCTTGCATTTAGAATAGTTGAAAAAGAAAAGACTGTAACATTATATTATCTTGATAATATTTTGGTGGAAGAGATTCAAAAGTGTGCTCGTCCAGAGAAGGTTAAAATAGATGATATTTCATATAATAAAGCTTCTTTATCTTGGGACTCTCCTAAGGATAATACAATGTGGGCTGTTCTTTTAGCAAAAGAAAAATTAACAGACGAACAACTTAGTGATTTAAAATCAGCTAGTACTTTGATTTATAGAACAGATACTGTGACTAAAAATCCATGTACAATTGAAAATCTTGTAGGAAATACAAGTTACTTTATTTACGTTAGAGCTTTGTGTGATGATGAAGTTGGTGCTTGGTCTTCTGTTGTTACTTTGCGCACAAACTGTCAGCCATTAGCTCCAGAGAATATGACTATTGAGAAATTTGACATCTATACAAATGGTGATGTGCCTGATTGTTATGTAGTAGGTAATAATACATCAATGGCAAATCCAACTTATATCCCATCTTGTAGTAGAAGTTATAAATATAGTGGTCTTACTTCTTTGAAAATAGAATCACTTGTTGATCAACAAATATACAATGGTGCGTATTTCGTAAGTCCATATTTGGATGTGCAAGATATTAAAACTGTTCGTTTACAATTCTGGGGAGCTGCTCCTACTACAGATTATGCTTCTGATAAATATGCACATTCTATCATTGTTGGTGTTGTTACTAATCCATTCAACCTTGCTACTTTTGAAGTAATTGATACTTTGGTGTTTGGTATGGAATGGCGCCCTTATGATGTTACATTTGAGAAGTATACAACTGACTACCTTGGCCAAGAAGGTAAGTACATAATGTTGCTTTCTGATTTCCCTAAGAGTAACTGTGTATTTATTGATGATCTTTCATTTGGTATAGTTCCTGAATGTCATACTAGTGTTTCTGTGAATAATATCACTGATAAGTCATTTGATCTTTCTCTCACTGGTACAGCTCCTTATCAAGTAAAAGTATCTAAAACTTTATTGTCTGGTGAAACTATGGATGCAGTGTCATCTGTTGATGTTCAATCTTCTACATATAATGTTAATAACTTAAAACCTAATACAGAGTATTATGTTTATGCTCGTTCTACTTGTAAAGATAAGAGTTGGAGCGAATGGTCAACAGTGAGAGTAGTTCGTACAACATGTTCAAGTAAGATTACTTTGCCTTATTCGGAAAACTTTAACGGAAATATAGCTCCAAGTTCTCTCAAAACAGGTGTTGCACCACAATGTTGGAATGGTTATTATACAGCTAATGATGCAAGTTATCCAACTACGATAAACTACACAACACCTATGGCTGTTTTGGAAGCTACAAATGCAACAGATCGCTCTTATTTGGTAACAGAAGAGATTGATACTGATAGTTTGGGTGATTGTATGATTACGCTTTATGCTGTGGCAAAAGGTAATTCAAGTGCAACTTACAATTATACTCCAGAATTGGTAGTTGGTATTGTTGAAGATATAACAAATATTGCCGGTTCGTTTGTTCCTTGTGATACAGTCCTTTGTGCTACAGGAAATCCTGTTAAGAAAGAAATTTACTTCACAAATTATAAAGGTAAAGGTAAGTATGTCGCAATTGTGCCTAATTACGATGCTACAGTTAAGAAAAAATCTCTTATTTATATAGATGATATTCTTATTGAGAAAATACCTTCATGTCCACGTCCATACGATTTCTCTTTCGTTTCTAATACCGATGTATCTTTGACATTCTCGTTTGTTCATCAAGGTGGAACTAAATATGAATTCAAATGTGGTCCTGTAGGTTTTGATCCTATGGAAGATGCTGGTATTGTCACTGAATTCACAGGTAAAGTAGGCGAAGCTAAAGGTCTTGCCCCTGCTACTGAATACGATGTTTATATTCGTGCTTTCTGCAACGATACAGATGCTTCTCCTTGGACTTTCGTTGATACACGATCTACACTTAAGGATATTTATAGAAATTTCCCTTATAATTGTAATTTTGAAAACGAAGAAGAGGTTAGTGCTTGGACATTTGTTCAAGATAACCAAACTGATAAATGGTATATTGGTGTAGATGCTGCTTATGAAGTTTCTGAGACTAAAAACAAAGATGATAAAGCTTTGTATATTTCTTATGATGGTGGAAATTCAATGCAATATTTCAATTTGTTTGAAAAAGGTCAAAAAGATGAGACTCTTATGCCTCAATCATATTCTTGGGCATATCGTACAATATATCTTGAACCAGGTGTATATGATTTATCTTATACATGGACATGTACAGGATTTGCTAGTCCAAAAGAACCAGATTTCCCATCTGATTATATGAAAGTTCTTTTGATTCCTGCAACTGCAACATTCTCTGCTGGTAGCAATATGGTTATGGCAGCAAATGGTAAATATGAAGTTCGATTCGATGCCGCACCTAGTGAATGTATTGATCTTTCTCCTGGAAAAAAAGCAAGGTTCTGTGCTTTGAATGATGCTTGGACTACAACTGAAGTAGAGGTTACTGTTACTGAAGATATTGCTGGTATGTATAATTTGGTATGTTTCTGGTTGAATGAAGATCGTGGAGAAGGTGAAACTACTATTCGTTCTGGTGCTATCGATGATATTTCTATTGTTCCTCAAACTTGTCTCGCTCCGCTTAACTTTGCTTTAACTCAATATAACAATGAGTCTGCAGATTTCAAATGGACTGCATTGGAAAAAGATGGTGAATTTATTGTTAGAGTTACAGATAATTTGAAAGAACCAATTGAATCGTTGACTGAATTTGTATTTGAAGATACAGTTAAATCGTCATCTGTTCATGTAACTGGTTTGGTAGAAAAAACTACATATAAAGCATATGTATCAACATTCTGTGGAGAAGGTAATGCAAGTTACTGGATTGATCCAATTCAATTTACAACTTCATGTAATCCATTCAAAACAGACACTGTTTATTCTTACGATGACGCCAAATCTATATCAGATTGTTATGTGATTGGCCATAAATCAACCGGTGAAAAATATGTAAGACCAAGATTAGCAATGAATAGTATTCAAATTTGGGACCGTACAGCAGAACCATCTAAATCTTATGCAATCAGATTTGATCAAGGATCTAGTGTTACTAATACAAATGGTTATGCTGGTGGATATTTAGCGTTGCCTTTATTTGAGGGTGATATGGATTCTCTTTATGTGACATTCTGGATGAGATGTGTTTATCATAATTCTCCTTCAGGAACTGTTACAACTACTTATATTGGTAATGATTATGCTCGTAAGATTACTGTTGGTACAATGACAGATCCTAATGATTATAAAACATTTAAAGCATTGCAAGTAATAGAATATCCTTATACAATTGCAGATATTCCATCTGGAACAACAATTGCTGATGACCCAACAGGATGTGCATATTGGGTTAAATATTCTGTGCCTTTGAAAGATGCTGAAGGTTTGTTTATTGCATTCAAAAATGATCAATATGGCTTTAAACGTAATGTTGTCTTTATTGATGATATTGAAATTACAGCAAGAAGATGTAGCGCTCCTATTAACATGAATATGACTGATGTTAAAATGAACTCCGCTACATTGAATGTAGAAGATAAGGCGGGACAATATGTAGTTGAAATTGCAGATAATGAACAATTTGTTAGAGCTATTGCTGATACTATTTCGACATTCCCTTATAAATTTGAAAATCTTAAGGAAAGTCAAGAGTATTATGTAAGAGTGAAAACAATTTGTGGTCCTTTCGAAGAATCTGAATGGTCTATTCCTGTAGTGTTTACTACATTACGTGGTGTTCTTTATCATGAATCATTTGAACAATTGACATTATATCCAAAAGATTGGAACCGTGCAGGTGCTCCTAAGTTGACAGAAGTGTTAGGTGTTGTAAATCCTAGATTCGCTTATACTCAACCTACAGAAGCATTTGGTTGGACATCAAAAGAGCCATTGAATGAGAGTGGTATGTTCTCTAATCTTAATATGGTAGCTCCATTTACAGGAACTAATACTTATTGGTTCTTCTCTCCAGCTCTTGATTTAACAGATGAAACTGCAAAATATCATATGTCATTCGAACTTGCTTTGACTGATTATGGAAATAATGCTCCTGTTGCAGCACAAGCAAAAGCAGATGTAAATAATAAATTTGCTATTCTTGTATCAGAAGATGGTGGTCTTACTTGGAAATCGGCTAATGCTACAGTTTGGGATTGGAATACATGTTTAAATATTCCATACGATGGAAAAGAGTATTCTCTTGATTTGACTAAGTATGCTGGTAAAGCTATTAAAGTTGCATTCTATGTTGAAGCAGCTCAGGCTGTAGGTAAAGCAGATCTTCACTTGGATAATGTTCATATCAATGTATATCAAGAAGAGGTTGTTGTTGAACCTATCTGTGAAACTGTTGATTATGAAGGACCTAATTTTGTTGTTGTATCTGACGAAATGGTTGTTGGTGAAAACAAATTTGAAAAATGGGTTCTTGCTAAAGCTAAAGGTGAATCTGATGTTCTTCATAAACTTTCATTGAATGTAATACCAATGAAAGAGACACGTCTTGCTCCTGCTTACATGTGCGAAAGAGATGTTTATAGCGACGTTGAAAATCAATTTATGAATTTGGAAAAAGCGGGTACTTATAAACGTAAATTAAATTCCGCTAATGGTTGTGACTCTATTGTTATTCTTGAATTGAATGTTAAACCAACTCTTCGTACAGTGGTATATGATACTATTTGTCAAGGTATGAAATTGTCATGGAATGATAAAGAATATTATATGACAGGTGTATATATAGATACTCTTACTGCATCAACAGGATGTGACTCTATCGTAACTCTTAACCTTAAGGTGAATGATGCAATTAGAAGAACAGAGTATGTAAATATTTGTTATGGCGAATCTTATGAGTTCTTTGGTAAAACAATTACTAAGTCAGGTTCATACGAACATCTTGTTAAAACACCAGGAGATTGTGATTCTTTGATAACATTGGTTGCTACTGTATTGCCAGATTATAGTAATATTGTGATTCCTGTTGTAATTGCAGAAGGTGAAACTTATAATGGCAATGGATTTGTTGGATTAACTCAACCAGGGTCTTATAGATTACCATTGAAATCAAAAGTAGGTGGTTGCGACTCTATTATTACATTGAATCTTGTAGTTGGTAATGCAACAGATTATGAAGAACTTAATCTTTGTTTCGGTGGATCATATAAGTTTGGTTCACAAACTATTACTGAGGCAGGACAATATATAGAAAAATTTGCAGAAGATTCTGTTGTTCTTCTTAATGTAACTCAATTGCCTGACTTCCGTCAAACAATAGATACTATCATTTGTAAAGGTGAGGTTTATAATGAATATGGTTTTGATAACTTGACTGCTACTGGTCAATATATTAAAGAATATACATCAGTAGATGGTTGTGACTCAACTATAACTTTGAACCTTACTGTTATTAATGGTGAAACTACTTATGTAACGGATACAATTACTACAGATGAGTTGCCATACGAATATATGGACTTGTATTATGATATCGCTACAGCTCCTGGTGTACATGAAGAAATTATTGAGATTAAAGCTGAAAATTGTGAAGATATTATAGTTCATACATTGGTTGTTCTATTGGCAGATGATGTAGAAAATGTAGAAGTTTCGGATTTGGTATTGGTTCCTAACCCTATTAAAGCAAATAATACATTGTATGTTGAAGCAGAATTTACTGTAAACGAACGTAGAGATATGTTGGTTGAGGTATTTAATGCTGTTGGACAACGTGTAATTGTTGATGCTCCAACTGTATATCCAGTTGCTATTGATGGATTGTCAGAGCGTGGAGTATATGTAGTTCGTATAATTACAGGTGAGGGTACTGTATATCAAGGTAAAGTTGTAGTACAATAATTTATTAAAAATAAACATCGCTCAAGAGCATTTGCTCTTGGCGATGTTTTTATAATATTATGAAGACGTTAACAAAAATTTTATTATCTATTGTTGCTTTAGTATTTGTTAGTGTTGTATCAGCACAAACTGTTATTACTTCAAAATCTTATCAAACTGATTTTGAGGACGCACAAGAACGTGGTCAATGGAGACGAAATTCTGGACTTAAGGGTCCAAAATGCCCAAGTAAATGGTTTTTTGGGGCTCCTGGTGCTAATACAGGAAATTTTGGTTTATTTATCTCTGGTGATAATGGAGCTACAAATAGTTATGTAACTAAGCCAGTTTCTGTTGTGGCATATCGTTCAATTACATTAGAAGAAGGGTATTATGAGCTTACTTTTGAGTGGCAAGCTGGTGGTATATATAATGTTGATGGCATGTATGTATGTTGGGTGCCAGAGAATAAAGTTGATACTACTAAATTAGCATCAGCAGATAAATCTCCTTTTTTGCAAACAGATTTTATTAATGAAAAATATGGTTTGTATTTTGGTGCAGATTCATTGGGTTTAGGTCAACGTACTTGGAATGCAATAACAGATACAATTTATTCGGATGGTACGAAATATAATTTGGTTTTTGTTTGGCGTAATGGTGTGGTAGGACTTACTCCTCCTGCTGCAGCTATTGATAATATTATGATTAAAGAGCTTGGTTCTTGTAAAAAACCAACAGGTTTGAGTGTTGCTCAGAAAGGGGATGATGTTGTATTTCAGTGGAGTGGTGATGCTGATTGTTATGATGTTCGTTATTCTTTGGGGGAAGGTAGTGCCCCAGTTTATATAGATAGTATAACTGCTAAATATTGTGAAATTAAAGATTTGTTTGCGGGTATTGCAACGTTCTATGTTCGTTCGAGATGTGGGGAGGAGCGAAGTGCTTGGTCATCGTTTGAAAAATTTATTTATTCGACAGGTGGAGAGTGCTTGAACTTTTTGAATTTGGATCCAAAGAAATGTTTTTTTGGATCAACTAAAAATCCAAAAACACAACCTGGTGTTGTTGATTATGGTTATTTGGCAATGGAGAGCCGTCATACGATCCATTGGAAACAAGATGAATATGATGTTCGCACTAATACAGGTGCTGAGGCTTTGAAGACAGTGCCAAAAGGTGAAATAGCCTCAGTGAGACTTGGTAATTGGGGTGTTAAATATGAAGCTGAATGTATTGAATATGATTATATGGTTGATTCTGCCAAATCGGCTATTTTATTGTTGAATTATGCAGTTGTTTTACAAGACCCAGATCATGAAGCTGCAGAACAACCAAAATTTACATTGGAAATTTTGTATAACAATAAGCCTTTGGATGAATATGGTTGTGGTGAAGCATTTTTTACTGCAGGTGAGAATACTGATGGTCCTGGTTGGTATTGTGTAACAGATGACGTAACAAATATTCCTGTTTGGTGGAAGGATTGGACTACGATAGCAATTAATTTGAGAGAATATCATGGGAAATCATTGAAGATTAGGTTGCAAACATATGACTGTAATCAAGGGGCGCATTATGGTTATGCGTATTTCACATTAGGTTGTTCTGATGGTAAGATTAAGGGTTTAACTTGTGGCAATGATAGTGCGTATAATGTATTTCAAGGTCCAGAAGGATTTTTATATAGATGGTATTTGCCGACTAACGACGAAGTTACTTTGTCGGAAGAGAGGGTTTTTAGAGTACCATCAAGTGATACTTTGACTTATTATTTGGATGTTATTCAGCCAACAAATAAACAATGTTATTATACTTTGACTGCTTCGGCGGTAGCTCGTTTCCCTTTTGCGGATGCCGAAGTGGAGCAAATATCTGAAGATTGTAAAAATGTTGCAAGATTCCAAAATAAGAGTTGTATTATTAGGGTCAATCAAGTTACGAATAAAGTAACTAAAACTGATGATCCATGTGAATCTTTCTATTGGGTTTTTAGTGATGGTACAACTTCTACCGCTGAGAATCCTACGCATATTTTCCCTGATAAGGGAGGAACATATACTGCGACACTTTATGCCCGTATTGCAGACGGATTGTGTGAAGAAGATACTACTTTTGTGTTAACTTTTCCAGAAGTGGGTCAGATTAATCAGGTTATTGATGAATCTATTTGTTTTGGTGATCCTTATTTTATGAATGGAGACCCACAAAAGCCTATTTATGTTGCAGGTACATATTCTGATACGATATTTAATGAGTATGGTTGTGAGGTTATTAGCACATTAAATTTAACCGTTTTGCCAAAACCTCAAGACTCTTATGTTTATGATACAATATGTAGTCATGAAGAGTATTATTTTGGTGATGAGCTGATTACCGAAACTGGTATTTATAAAAAGTCTTTTAAAACTGAAAATGGGTGTGATAGTGTTTCAACATTGGACATTGTAATTAATGAATCTTTGTTTATTGATTTTGATTCTACCGTATGGGTTTGTGAAGATGATGAAAATTTGATAGTTCCATATAGTGTTTTATCGGGTAATTTTTTGTCGTGCGATGTGGATATGAAGTCAGTAACAAATAATATTTCTTATGTAGCAGCTTCTAATGTAGTTCCAATGCCAGATGC
>JAEIGA010012587.1_pt1 | contig 12841 bp, 12 predicted proteins | sample 9270691 | NCBI WGS metagenome assembly JAEIGA01 (sample SAMN17057246, study PRJNA624740) | gut metagenome | biome: biome; isolation source: fecal sample | host: Bos grunniens | place: China: Xizang | collected 2019 | reverse complement strand
GAAGCGTCCGTTTTGGGATTGCAAATGTATATCATTTCCACATAAAAACAAAATAAATTTGCAATCTACGGACAGAGATTAATTGAAGCTGTATTCTGAAAGACTTTTAATCCCTACTAATCCAAAGTATGATTCAACAATATTTCCCTTTAAATAGACCTTCTGGCCGAGGAGTTCAGGATGCTCCACCAGATTCAGATCTCCCCTTATGGAACCACTCTTCAACTCTACTGAGGCACACCCATCACGACTGGCTGCACTCGACCTGTCTGAGATCAAAACATGTGTCTGGGACTCAAAAGGTGGCTTGTAAACAGCCGATGTAGAGGAGAGGTCACCCCCTACAATATATCCGCACACCCAGACCCCTTCTGAACCTATCATATCGGGGAGATCATCCACCATCAATGCCCTTGACTTCACACTTCCATCCCTCTCCTTACCATATATATACTCCTCTTTTATCCAGACTCTCCCCGTATCGACTGCGATATGGTAATCAGCTTCTGCACTGGAAGAGAGATCCACAGAAAAATTGATAGTTAATATCTCATTTGGCTCCAGAGTCCTGGAAAGCAACTGCCTCCTCGAGTCACCTGTAGAAAGTACAATGCTGACTTTTCCGCTATCAAAATAGGCTATTCGCGTCTCATCATAGGGATACTTCAGATCCTCCTCCCCCTGCACAAGCTCTATCTCCGAGGATGCAAACTGAGTACGGAAACTCTCATCAAAAGTACACCTCAACCCGGAGTTGAGCTGCGTGCACTCAAACCTTACACTCAAACCCTTCGATGTAAGTGAGACCTGCTGCTCATCTCCGAATTGTGGTGTATCAAACCCCGGACTTTCAAAATCACAGGAATAAACCGATAACATATAAGAACCTTCTTGAAGAGCAATATGAGGAGGTTTGTTCCTGTACTGATCTCTAAAAAGCTCTTTTCCTCCGTCAAGTTCTGATATCACCAATATAAAATCGTTGGTATCGGGCAACTCCAAAGACCCACCACCTCTGGTCTGCAGATCGGCCCACTGAAGAGCAAAGTCCTCAGCAAAAGAGAGAAACAAAGGACAATTTCCACTGTCCAGCCCCTTACTGCATCCTATCAGGAGCAAAGGCAATACAAAAAGCAAAACTCTTCTCATAGCACTCATCCTTTAAAAATTCCGATGCAAAATTAGCCTCTCATCCCCTCTACAAAGGTGCATAAAAGTAAATTTCTCCACCCCCTTTTTTTATAATTCAGCTTTTCTGGCTAATTTTGGTTCATAAATTTTAAAATCATGAAAAAAGCATTAAATCTTGTATTCTCTGCTGCAATAGCAATATTCCTGACAGTATCGTGCAGCAACTGCGGTTGCAATTCTAACCAAAATCTTGACCAAAATGGTGACACCCCTAAAGAGGCAAGTATGAGGGCCGCCGGCCTTGTGGATATCCACGAACTCGACACTACTATTGTAGTGGATCTCATCTATGCCAAACCTCTTAATTTTATGGGGAGGACTCTATATCATGGAGTAAACAAGGCGTTCATGCTGCCTGAATTGGCTCAAAAGGTAGCAAACGCGCAAAAGATACTCAAAAAGAAACGTCTTGACCTCAATCTGGTAATCTACGATGCCGCCCGCCCTATCAGTATACAGAAGGAGATGTGGGCATCGGTAGAGGGGACAGACATGGAGGATTTTGTAGCAAATCCGGGACGTGGAGCAGGTATGCACAACCTGGGCTCAGCTGTCGACGTAACTCTACTGGACTGCACAGGACACCCTATTCCAATGGGTTCAGAATACGATTTCTTCGGCCGCGAATCAAGAATCAATATTGAGGAAGATCTCCTTAAAGAGGGACGCATCACCATCCGCGAGTATGAAAACCGCAGATTACTTCGCGAAGTTATGGTAGAGGCAGGGCTTCACCCCATCAAAGAGGAGTGGTGGCACTTCGACCTCCTTCCTGCAAAAGAGGCCCGCGCCACATTCAAAGTAATTGAGTAGGACTACGCTATTTGCAGCCCCTGCCTTACTTTCTGAACAGTTTCGATCGGGGACAATACCTCTGCCAGGGACAATGCAAAAGGCAATGACAGCCCCGCACCCTTGCCAGTGATAAAGTTACCGTCTCTCTCGACATCACCGCAAGTGCAAATATATTCACCTGCCATTTCATCGGATACGCTTGAATGGCAGGTGATCTTTTTTCCTATTCCCACCCCTGCTGCACGCAAGACAGTCGGCGCTCCGCATATTGCTGCCACATATTTACCTGCATCATCATAGCTCCTAACCAAATCTAAAACTTGCTGCGACTCTCCAAGATTAACATATCCGGGAAATCCTCCAGGCAAAATGACCATATCTCCATCAGTAATATCATCAGAGAGAAGGTGATCTGCCTTCACTATAAGTCCATGCGAGGAAACCACATCCAAAGAGTCTGAAATTGAAACAGTTCTGGTATCCACGCCACATCTGCGAAGGATATCCAATGGGGTCAGAGCTTCAATGGTCTCAAACCCTTCTGCCAATAAAATATATGCTTTCATAACAGAAACAAAGTTAAAAATTATCACAAAATGCAAGAAAAATTTGTGTAGTAAAAAATTATCACTACTTTTGCAGTCCCAAAACGGAGATTCGCTAGCTCAGCAGGTAGAGCACAACACTTTTAATGTTGGGGTCCTGGGTTCGAGCCCCAGGCGGATCACGGAAGAGAGCAGCACAACATTGCTGCTCTTTTTTTTTGCACAAACTCAGCATCCGCTCGAACCCAGTCGAGCAAAGCGAGTAAACCAAGGCCCTGTCCCCAGGGCCAGTTCGAGCCCCAGGCGGATCACGGAAGAGAACAGCACAACATTGCTGCTCTTTTTTTTGCACAAAAAAAACTCCTGCGACATAACTGCCGCAGGAGCTCTATTGAAATTTGAAGTGCTCTTACCTGAAATGGATGGCATTCTGATTATTCTTTCTTGCCGGCGCTTCCTGATCCTTCATATATTCAGGGCTATACTTACCCCTAGGAAGATCCTTGAACACATACATATTTGAAGCTCTGGCAGCATATACATAATCTGTGGCAAAAGTATTCACAACAGTTCCTGCAACATCTATCAGCAGCCCCAAATTGGATCCAAAACCAGTAGTAATCGACAAATCGTGCGTCATACTATTGGTCCTGTCAAACAAAATCTCCCCTGTATGAGCAGACCTCAATACATATCTTATCTTGGTAGAAATACCTGCACCATACTTGAACCAATACTCTATAACGGTAAAGAGGACTGCATCTGCACCATATTTCTGGTTGAACACCTTCAGCCCCCCTTCAATATAATCTTCGGATTTATAACCATTCACACCTGTAAAAGCGTCCCCGACAATAAAAGGGGAAACGACATAATATCCAGCATCTACAAGTGGATGTGCCAATGACGAATACAAGATATCACCCGCATCTGGATGCTGGGTGTTATTGATGGGTGACATTATAAGAATAGTACCGGGATGCTCCTGATACATAGCTGGGTACTGTTCCATTCTGGTATATCTGCCAGGTCCGCATGAGGAAACCAGGATAGAGAACAAAACCAAGTATAAAATCTTTTTCATCTCACTAACCTCCTATTTTACGAGTTTATCAATCAATGGAGCAATAAACTTTGCCGATTCCGGATACAGTTCCATCTCCTTCTTCAGCATTGACTCACCCTTTTGTCTGAAAAGAGAAGAGTAATCTGCAGTATTGAACATTTTCTTCTGCAATTTTGTAGCATGCTCCTCAAAAATCGCGGGTGTATCAGACTGAAGCAGAACATATCCATATTCAGCTAATATTCCAGGAGGGACATCCTTCCCATTTTTGCCGGCATTAGTCACAATATCTTCATAGAGGGCAATAAGATTACATATGCTTTCTGGTGTCCTGTTCTCCAATACATCATAAGTAAACACCTCATATGCAGTAGCATTGGCTTCACTATTGACGTCATTACCCCAATAGTACAGATATGACACTGAGGTGGTTCCACACGAAGGGAGCAACATGGCAGACAGAAAAACTGACAGTATTACAGATAGTTTTCTCAAATTCATCATTGCTGTACCATAATTTCTTTAGGCAAATATAATCAATAAGCACAATTCGAAAAAATATATTATACAAGAGCTTTGCAGCGAAAACAAATGGGAAATAAAAAAGATTACACTTGCAGTAATGGCCCTAGTGGCATCCGTTACTTTATTAACATCTTGTCAGAAGATTGAAATTCTCAAATACTTCAGAAGCAGAAACTGGCAAAAAGATAAGAAATACAGCAAAGAGCAATAAAATTCATGGGCCGGTCCCCTACAGAAAGGGATCGGCCCACTACTTAACCTAAACTTAAACTATGAAAAACTTCGTAGTATTCTATTGCAATTTCTGTGCCATTTCTAGCATATTTTCAATTTAGCAAACTTCAAAAGCAAAGTTTTCTCACCACCCACATCAAATCTCACTATCGCTTTGGTATTGGGTGCAGCCCCCTCAATAGACAATATGACTCCATAGCCAAACCTCTCATGCTCCACTCTTTGCCCTACCCTCAATGATGAGACAGGATCTGCTACAAAATTGGGATCAGCCTCACGTACAGGCCTACTCATGGCAGGACGGGGAAGTATCACCCTCTCAGGGGCCCTTTTAGGCTCCTCTTTTCTCCCTGCCGAGCCATAAGCCGAAGAAGAACCTGTGCCTCCGAGTGGCCTTCTGATAAAAGTCTTGCTTCGCAATCCTGACATATTGCCCCAGGCATCATCGTCATCAAAACCAGCCCCTACTACCACTTTACGTTCCTCATCTATTGCCCTATCAAGATATTGAGGGTCAATCTCTTTCAAGAACCTACTGGGTGGACTCGAGGTGTGTTGTCCCCACTTGAAACGTGACCCGGCATAAGAGACTGCAAGCCCCTTCTCCGCCCTGGTCATAGCGACATAGAAAAGTCTCCTCTCCTCCTCAACATCAGCCTCTGAAACAGCTCCCACTGATGGGAAGAGATTCTCCTCCATACCGATTATATATACATAGGGGAACTCAAGTCCTTTTGATGAGTGAACAGTCATCAGACTTATCCTGTTGCCATCATCTTTTTTGTCCTCTGCAATCTCAAGATCCGATATCAATGCCACATTTTCGAGATAGGATCCCAATGTCACCAAAACATTCTCCTCCCCGACCTCTTCTGCCGCAGCTTTCTGCTCCTCCACAAACTCATGCACACTGTTGATAAGCTCCTCTATATTCTCCACCCTTGCCTGTGCCTCTATGGTATTCTCCTGCTTGTAGGAGGCTATAAGGCCCGAGGCATTGACTATCTCCACAGCAATCGAATATGCATCCTGAGTATCGACTTTGATCCTGACAGTCTGTATCATATTTGCAAAGCCCCTCATCTTGTTTAGCGCTGCAGCCTTAAGACCGAACTGTTCACATTTGTCAGAGAACAATGCACCCCAAAGGGATGTCCCCTCCCCTTTTGCAGTGTCTGCAAGATATTTGAGGGAGGTCTCACCTATCCCCCTTGCAGGGGTGTTGATGGCACGGCGGAACGCCTCATCATCCCCAGGATTGACCAGGAGTCTGAAGTAGGCAAGGAGATCCTTCACCTCGGCCCTCTCATAAAATGAGTGCCCCGCATATATTTTATATGGCAGATTGCGCTTGCGCAACATCTCCTCGATGACACGCGACTGTGCATTTGTCCTGTAGAGGATAGCAAAACTGTCATAGGAAACCTTATCAGAATATATCCTCTTCGCAATGGATGCTGCCACCAATGACCCCTCCTCCTGCTCTGTGAAAGCCTTGATCACCTCTATCTTTTCACCTGCAGCTCCCTGAGAGAAACAGGTCTTGGGTAGTCTGTTGCGGTTCTTCTCAATGACCGAGTTTGCAGCATCGACAATGGTCCTTGTAGAGCGGTAATTCTGCTCAAGTTTGAACTCCTTCGAATCGGGATAATCCTTTCTAAAATTGAGGATGTTCTGAATTCTGGCACCACGGAAGCCATAGATACTTTGGGAGTCATCCCCTACTACAGAGATATTGCGGTGGGACGCTGAAAGTTTCTTGACTATGAGATATTGGGCATAGTTTGTATCCTGATACTCATCCACAAGGATATACCTGAAACAGCGTGAAAGTTCTTCACACACATCGGGATGATCCCTGAGCAAAATATTCATATTGAGTAGGATATCATCAAAATCCATCACACCTGAGGCCTTGCACTTCTGCTCATATCTCTTGTAAATCTCGCATATCTGCCCCATCTTTGACTGCATGTCCACCTGGATGGCAGCAGCATTGTTCATATATGCATTGGCTGTGACAAGGCTATTCTTTGCCTTGGAGATTCTCGACTGTACAACTGATGGTTTGTAGACCTTTTCATCCAACTGCATCTCTTTGATACATACACGGATGGCACTTTTCGAATCGGAAGAATCATATACAGTGAAAGAGGATGGATAGCCTATCTTATCTGCATATTGTCTTAGAAACCTTATAAAAATGGAGTGGAAAGTACCCATCCACAAACGGACACTCTTATCTTTACCCACAAGTGCAGATATACGCTCTTTCATCTCTTTTGAAGCCTTATTGGTAAAGGTCAGCGCGAGGATGGCTGATGGGGGAACACCCCTCTCCAAAAGATACGCTATCTTGTATGTCAGAACCTTTGTCTTACCCGATCCGGCGCCCGCTATAATCAATGACGGACCATCAGTGCACTCTACAGCACTTCTCTGTGCACTATTGAGACTTTCAAAGTCAATTTTACTGTCTATTCCCATAATTGATGCAAATCTACTCTATTTTTGAGCATAATTCAACAATAATTGATACATTTGCAGATTACTTTTAAACATAGGTATAAATGGCAGATTATATCAAAATTAAGAAAGGTCTGAATGTTCCAATGGTTGGAACACCTCAGCCCGTAGTTAAAAAGAGTGTAATCTCCGAAGTTATAGCTTTAAAACCTACCGATTTCAAAAACTTGACACCTAAACTTCTCGTAAGGGAGGGTGATGCAGTCAAAGCCGGTACACCTGTCTACTGCGACAAGTTCAACACTGAAATCATCTTCGCTTCGCCTGTAAGTGGTACTGTAAGCGAAATCGTCAGAGGTGAGAAGAGAAAACTTTTGGAGATTCGTATCAAAGCTGATGCACAAACAGAGTACATCAAGTATGACCTTCCAAAAGTTGAAGATCTCTCAGGTGAGAAGATTATTGAGGCTTTGAAGAAGAGTGGCCTTTGGGCATGTCTGAAACAACGCCCTTACGGCATCATCCCTAATCCAACTGTAGCACCTAAAGCTATCTTTGTATCAGGATTCAGTTCTGTTCCTGCTGCTCCGGATTATGATTACGCACTTAAAGATGAGTATGACAACATCCAGGTAGCGGTCAACGCCCTCAACAAACTCACCAAAGGTGGTGTACATATGGGTCTGAGCAGAGTGACTGCAAACAGTTCTCCTCTACACAAACTCAAAAACGTACAGTTCCACGTGTTTGACGGGCCTCATCCTGCAGACAATGTAGGTGTTCAGATCCATCACGTATCACCTGTCAACAAAGGTGAGGTGGTATGGACTGTAGATCTTCCGCTTCTTGCAGTTATCGGAAGATTCTTCTCTAAAGGGATTTATGACCTGAGCAGGACAGTAGCTATCACAGGTCCTCGCGCTACAGAGCCTTGCTATGTTAAAGCTGTAGCAGGTATGTCTATGAAAGATATCGCTGAGTTTGTATCGGCTGAAGCAGATCCAAAACAGTCATATCAGGCAGGATGTGGTGTTCGCTACATCAGCGGCAATGTCCTCACCGGTGCCAATGTTGGCGCTGAAGGTTTCCTTGGTTTCTTTGACCATCAGGTAACCCTTATCACTGAGGGTAACTACTACGAAGGTCTTGGCTGGGCCAAAATCTTCAGACCCAAGAAGTTCAGCAGCTCGAGAACATATTTCTCATGGCTATGCCCCAAGAAAGAGTACAATATGGACTCAAACTTCAACGGTGGCGAGAGAGCTTTCGTGATGAACAAAGCATACAACGATGTACTTCCAATGGACATCTACCCTGTTTACCTTTTGAAAGCCATTCTGGCTGAAGACATCGACAAGATGGAGCAGCTTGGTATCTATGAGGTAATCGAAGAGGACTTCGCACTTTGCGAATACATCTGTCCTTCAAAAATCGACATCCAGGCCATCATCGCCAAAGGTATCGACATTATGTTAAAAGAAATGGCTTAATAAGTGTATAATTATGAATATCAGAAAATTAGTAGACAATATTAAGCCAACCTTCGAGAAAGGTGGCAAACTTGGATTCCTGCATTCGACTTTCGATGCATTCGAATCATTTGCATTCGTTCCAAACACCGTAACCAAAAAAGGTAGCCACGTAAGGGACTGCGTCGATCTTAAGAGAATTATGATCGTAGTGGTAGTAGCTCTTCTTCCAGCTTTCTGCTTCGGTGTTTACAATATCGGTTACCAGCACTCTCTTGCTGTAGGGGCTGACATGGGCTTCTGGCAGATGGTATGGTACGGTTTTCTTAAAATTCTCCCTCTTTACCTTGTTTCCTACATCGTGGGTCTTGGTATCGAATTTATCTCTGCACAGATTAATGGACACGAAGTGAATGAAGGTTACCTTGTATCGGGTATGATCATTCCTCTCATTATGCCTGTAGATGTTCCTCTATGGACACTTGCACTTGCTGTTGCTTTTGCTGTAATTATCGGCAAAGAGGTATTCGGTGGTACAGGTATGAACATTTGGAACCCTGCACTTATCGCACGTGCATTCTTGTTCTTCTCTTATCCAAGCAAGATGTCAGGTGACGAAGTATGGGTATCTGTAGGTAAAAATGATGCTCTTGTAGACGGATTCACAGGTGCTACACCTCTTGCACAGGCCACCAGCGGTGATTTGGGATATTCATTTATGGATATGTTCATCGGTCTTATCCCAGGTTCTGTAGGTGAGACCTCCACTATCGCCATCCTCATCGGTGCCGTCATCCTTATCTGGACTGGTGTTGCCAGCTGGAAAATCATGCTTTCAGGTGTTGTCGGCGCTTTGGCAGTAGGTTTCTTGGGCAACGCTTTTGCAGCAGAGGGATCATACCTTGCACTTCCTGCATGGAATCACCTGGTAATGGGAGGTTTCGCATTCGGTATCGTATTTATGGCTACCGACCCTGTGACTTCAGCTCAGACTGAAACCGGTAAATGGATCTATGGTTTCCTAGTAGGTGCTTTGGCTATCGTCGTACGTCTCTTCAACCCTGGTTATCCTGAGGGTATGATGTTGGCTATCCTACTTATGAACACATTTGCTCCACTTATTGACTACTACGTGGTAAATGCAAACATCAACAGAAGACTTAAAAGAGCAACTAAATAATTGAGGGATTATGAATACAAACAGTAATACATACACAGTAATTTACTCTGTGATTCTCGTTGTGGTAGTTGCCGTAGTTCTTGCATTTACTGCACTTACCCTCCAGCCTGCACAGGACACTAACGTAAAAGTGGAGACTATCAGCAAGATTCTTACTTCTGTAGGTCTTTACGATGCAGAATCGGAGATGTCAAATGACGAGATTATCAAAACATACAGTGAAAACATCCAGGAAGCTATCCTTGTAGATGCTGAAGGAAAAGTTATCGGCAATATGAGCACCGATGCAAAAAGCATTGAACTCAAAGGGCAAGGTGATCTCAAACTTCAGTCTACCTTTATCAAGAAGGCAAGCGAAGGTGATGCAGATGCAAAAGCCAACATCGCTCTTCCTGTATACATTTTCAATGTTAACGGAAAAACCATCCCTGTAGTACCTTGCTACGGTGCTGGTCTTTGGGGTCCTATCTGGGGATATGTAGCATTCGAAGGTGATATGAACACTATTGAAGGTGCAGTATTTGACCACAAAGGTGAGACTCCTGGTCTTGGCGCTGAGATCGCTACAGACTGGTTCCGTACCAACTTTACAGGAAAGAAAATCTATGACGCAGAAGGCAACTTCACCTCTGTAAAAGTGGTGAAAGGTGGTGCATCTGAAGATGACATCAATGGTGTGGACGCTATCAGCGGCGGTACCATCACATCTCAGGCTCTTGAAAAGGCCATCAAAGCATGGATTGAGGCATACATACCTTATTTTGAAACTCTTAAAGCTGTGGAGGAATAGATTATGAGTGATTTGAAAAACACATTCCTTTACCCTATATTTAAAGGTAACCCTATCTCGGTTCTTGTATTGGGTATCTGTTCATCTTTGGCTGTAACAGTTCAGCTTAAAGGTGCATTTGTAATGGCACTCTCTGTAATCATCGTTACAGGTCTGTCAAGCTTGGTTGTATCCCTTTTGAGAAACACCATTCCTAACCGTATCCGTATCATCGTACAGCTTGTAGTGGTAGCGTTGATGGTAATCCTTGTAGACCAGATCCTTAAAGCTTATGCCTACAGCATCAGCAAGACTCTGTCCGTATACATCGGTCTTATCATCACCAACTGTATCGTAATGGGCCGTATCGAGGCATACGCACTTGGAAACAAACCAATTCCATCACTTATCGACGGACTTGGCAACGGTGCAGGTTATGGTCTGATCCTTATCGTTGTGGCCTTCTTCCGTGAGCTTCTCGGTTCAGGTACACTATTTGGATTCAGAATCATCCCTGAGTCATTCTACGAACTTGGATATATGAACAACGGTCTAATGATTCTCCCACCTATGGCACTTATCCTTCTAGGATGTATCATCTGGGTACAAAGAAGCATTCAGAAAGACCTACAGGAAAAATAACAACTAACTCAAATCTGATATGGAATACATTAGCTTATTCGTAAAGTCAATTTTCGTTGACAATATGATATTCGCCTATTTTTTGGGTATGTGTTCATACCTGGCGGTATCTAAAAATGTGAAGACAGCGACTGGTTTGGGTGTAGCTGTTATCTTCGTACTACTTGTAACTCTACCTATCAACTACCTTCTTAATGAGTATGTTCTCAAACCTGGCGCACTTGCTTGGGCTGGCATGCCTGATGTGGACCTCAGCTTCTTGAGCTTCATCATCTTCATTGCGGTAATCGCCGCTATCGTACAGATCGTAGAGATGGTGGTAGAGAAATTTGCCCCTGCCCTTTACTCACAACTCGGTATCTTCCTCCCTCTTATCGCTGTGAACTGCGCTATCCTTGGTGCATCACTCTTTATGCAGGAGAAAGACTTCATCAATGTGGGTGAGGCTACTGTTTACGCCCTTGGTTCAGGTATCGGCTGGTTCCTAGCTATCGTAGCTTTGGCTGCTATCAGAGAGAAGATGACTTACTCTCACGTCCCTGCAGCTCTACGTGGTCTTGGTATCACCTTCATCACCGTAGGTCTTATGGGTATCGCATTTATGACATTCATGGGTATTCAACTATAATAAGGAGGAGTGATTATGACAATGACTATTATTTCATCAGTTGTAGTGTTCCTGGTTATCACCCTTCTATTGGTTGCACTACTTCTATTTATCAAAGCAAAACTTACCCCTTCAGGTACAGTTAAAATCAACATCAATAACGGCTCCAAAGAGATCGAGGTTACCCCTGGTGGAAACCTTCTCAATACTTTGGCTGAGCAGAAAATCTTCCTTCCATCAGCATGTGGTGGTAAAGGTAACTGCGGTCAGTGCAAATGCCGTGTAACCGAAGGTGGTGGTACTATCCTCCCTACCGAGGTCGGTTTCTTCAACAGAAAACAGATCATGGACAACTGGAGACTTGGTTGCCAGGTGAAAGTTAAAGAGAACATGAGCGTTATCGTTCCCGAATCTGCACTTAGCGTAAGAAAATGGGAATGCGAAGTGGTTTCTAACCACAACGTGGCTACATTTATCAAAGAGTTCGTGGTTAAGCTTCCTGAGGGTGAACACCTTAACTTCCGTTCAGGTGGTTATATCCAAGTGGATGTACCTGCTTGTACCATCAACTATAGAGATATCGATGTAGATCCTGAATACAGAGAAGACTGGGAGAAGATGGGTGTATTTGACCTTCAGATGGTTAACCCTACCCCTACCCTCCGTGCTTACTCTATGGCTTGCTATCCTGCTGAGGGTGACATTATCAAACTTAATGTCCGTATCGCTACCCCTCCTATCGACAGGGAGACCCGCAAGTTCATGAACATCAACCCTGGTATCTGTTCATCATACATCTACTCACTCAAACCTGGTGATAAAGTAACTATCTCAGGCCCTTACGGTGAGTTCTTCTTGCCAGACAATCTGCCAGCAGAACAAGAACTTATCTTCGTGGGTGGTGGTGCCGGTATGGCTCCTATGAGAAGCCACATCATGCACTTGTTCCACACTGAGAAGACTACACGTAAAGTTAACTTCTTCTACGGTGCACGTAGCTTGAAAGAGGCATTCTATCTTGAGGATTACCACGCTATCGAGAGAGAGTTCCCTAACTTCAAGTTCCACTTGGCTCTTGACAGACCAGATCCAGAGGCAGACAAGGCAGGTGTACCTTACGTAGCAGGCTTCGTTCACAATGTTATGTACGAGACATATCTGAAAGAACACGAGGCTCCAGAAGATGCACTATACTTGATGTGCGGTCCTCCAATGATGGTTTCATCAGTAGTAAATCTGCTTGACAGTCTTGGAGTAGCTCCTGAAAACATCCTTTACGATAACTTCGGAGCATAACCATAAAGCTATAACGACAAACTCCCGACCTCTACTACAGAAGTCGGGAGTTTTTT
>JAEIGA010012586.1_pt1 | contig 12842 bp, 13 predicted proteins | sample 9270691 | NCBI WGS metagenome assembly JAEIGA01 (sample SAMN17057246, study PRJNA624740) | gut metagenome | biome: biome; isolation source: fecal sample | host: Bos grunniens | place: China: Xizang | collected 2019 | reverse complement strand
GCCAAAATGATTTATGGTTTTTTAGGCGAAAAGTTGTATACTACAACCTTTTCTAACATTGGCATTATTAGCATGCCTAAAGAAATGATGGAACATATTGAATCTATGGACTTTTGCCTTGGTGCACAAGCCACAAACAGACTTGCGTGCGCTATGGCAACCGTAGGAAACGTTGCAACCTTTACCATTTCAAAAATGACTTTAGACCCTACTTTTGAGCAAAGACTTTATAAGCTCTTAAGCGATGATGGAATTTTAATAAACGTAGAAGGAAGTAAAAATTATGAACGTTAAAAACACTTATCCTTCAGTAAAAAGCAATTACGACAACAGAAGAAAGGCTGTTATTATTTTAAGATGGCCGTTTATACTTTTAGCGGTTGCATCTATCGTAGTTAACATATGTGTTGGCGCGCCTTACTGGTGTGTGGTGGCAGTCTTTTCTCTATACGTACTTTGGAAGCTTTTCGTATCCCCTGACCTCGTTGAATTTAACCGTATTAGTCAGTCTGTAAAAGCATTGTGGTACGTGTGCATACTCCTTGTGCTAATAGATGTTTTTTTGGCACACGGGTTTGCCCTTTTCGTAGTGCCTATTGTCAGCTTTGGCGGGCTTGCAGTATGTATTGTCTTATTCTTTAGTAACATAAAAAGGCAAATTCACAACATGTTGCCACTAGTAAACTTTATTTTGGTTTCAATAGTAGGCTCTGGAATTGCGCTATACTTTAACCACAGTAGTGGGGACTGGCCGTTTATAGTTTTACTTGGGCTTTCTATAATTTTCTTGTTTGCGTTAATTATCGTATTAAAAGCAGATTTTAAAAGGGAATTTCAAAAGAGATTTCATATTGAATAAATAATTAATAAAAAACGGATTAAGAGATGAATAATAATTTCAACATAAATCTACAAAATATTAAGCGCTTTGACTTCAGGCTTGGCAATGCTTTTTGTGGAATAAAAAAGTTAGCAATCTTTTTTGGCGAAGATATAAAAATAAAATCTAATAGTGGTAAACTACTAGACTTTAATCCAAGCAAAGAGGAAATTTTAGCTGAACTAAAAGATTTTTGTTTTGAAAATTGGCAAGAAAAATATAATAACAATGCTAACCCCGTGCTTGAAAATGCTTGGAGCATTGAACTTAAGTTTGATAATCACTCTTTAGAGTTCGGTGGTTTAGATGACTTTCCTTTCACCTGGCAACAAGTTGAAAACTTTGTTAAAAAATACGGTGGTTTTACTGAACTTTTAGAATAAATTATTAAAAAATAACTTTAATAAACACAAAAGACTAACGAAAAATTCGTTAGTCTTTTTTATTACGAAGTAGAAGACACTTTACCTTGCACAAAATAAAATATTTTTTGCATTATTAAAAGTGTATAATGCAAGCAAGATAAGGAAGAACCCCGAAGATAATAGCACGCATATTATCAAGGGGGTTTTTACTTTTATTGCGTAGTAGAAGACGCTTTACCTTGCACAAAATAAAACATTTTTGACATTATTAAAAGTGTATAATGCAAGCAAGATAAAGAAAAAACCGAAGGCAATAGCACGCATATTGGCAAGGGGGTTTTACTTTTATTGCGTAGTAGAAGACGCTTTACCTTGCACAAAATAAAATATTTTTGCATTATTAAAAGTGTATAATGCAAGCAAGATAAGGAAAAACCCCGAAGATAATAGCATGCATATTATCAAGGGGGTTTTACTTTTATTGCGTAGCAGAAGACACTTTTAAACTAATTAGCGACCGAATTTGCGCATTAGCATAGCCTTTAATTCTTCATCGGTCATTTGCTTTCTTTGTTGTTTTTGTCTTTCAGCGTTCTTTCTGCCTTCCTTTCTTTCCTTGTCCGTCTTTTGGTTTTGAACGGCAATACCGTTAGGAAGTTCGGTTGTTTTCATTGTTAAAGAAATCTTTTTCTTAACAGTATCAACACCTAAAACTTTAACCTTAACTAAATCGCCAACCTTAAGAACGTCTGATGGGTGCTTAATGTATCCATCTGAAATTTGAGAAATGTGTACTAAACCATCTTGGTGAACACCAATATCAACGAACACACCAAAGTCAATAACGTTTCTTACAGTACCATTGATTTCCATACCTTCTTTAAGGTCAGATAAATCCATAAGGTCGCTTCTTAAGATAGGCTTTGGAAGACTATCACGGATATCTCTACCTGGTTTTAGAAGTTCGTTAACGATATCGATTAAGGTAGGTTCGCCCACGCCACACTTGTCAGCGCAAGCTTTTAAGCCTTTTTTATCTATTCTTTCTTTAATATCGCCAATCTTTCCATTAGCAACGTCATCTAAAGTATAGCCTGTGAAGTTTAATAATTTTTCAACAGCGCCGTAGCTTTCTGGGTGAACACCAGTATTATCAAGCACGTTGCCACCAACGATTCTTAAGAAACCTGCGCATTGTTCAAATGCTTTAGCGCCAAGTTTTTTAACTGATAAAAGTTCTTCCCTTTTAGCAAAAGGTTTTGTTGCCCTATACTTAACGATTTCTTTTGCAATACCCTTGTTTAAGCCTGCAACGTAAGAAAGTAGACTAGGTGAAGCAGTGTTTAAGTCAACGCCGACACTGTTAACACAGTTTTCAACAACGCCACCTAAAACTTCTTCTAGCCTTGCTTCAGGCATATCGTGTTGATATTGACCAACACCTATTGACTTAACGTCTATCTTGATAAGTTCAGCAAGTGGGTCTTGCAATCTTCTTGCAATAGAAACGGCACTTCTTTGTGCAGGTTCAAAGTCAGGGAATTCTTCAGCACCAAGCTTACTTGCGCTGTATACTGATGCGCCTGCTTCGTTAACTACTGCGTATGATAACGGCAAGCCACTATCCTTAATCATATTAGCAACGAAAATTTCAGACTCTTTACTTGCAGTTCCGTTACCAATAGAAACAACTGAAACGTTGTGCTTTTTGATAAGTTTTAATAACGTTGCACTTGCTTCTTCAATCTTGTTTTGTGGTGGGGTTGGGAATACTACTGCAGTATCTAAAACGTTACCTTCAGAGTCGATAACAGCAATCTTACAACCTGTTCTATAAGCAGGGTCTAAACCTAAAATAGTTTTGCCTTTTAGTGGTGGTTGTAATAAAAGTGGGCGAAGGTTAACTTCAAACATCTTTATTGCTTGTTCGCTAGCCTTTTCAAAAAGCTCACTTCTAACTTCTCTTTCAAGCGATGGGAAAATTAGTCTACCATAAGCATCAATGCCTGCGTTTTTAACAACTTCAGCACACTCGTTTTCAGCCTTAACGTATTCTTTAAGAATAACTTCTGTAAATAGTTCAGTTTCAACAACGACGTTTACCTTTAGGCATTCTTCCTTTTCGCCACGATTGATAGCAAGAATTCTGTGTGATGGAATTTTATCAATCTTTTCGCTATATTCTGCGTACATATCGTAAGTTTTAGCATTTTCATTTTCTAAAAGCTTGCAAGAGATTGAACCTAAATCGAAAATCTTCTTTCTTAAAGTCTTTCTTAATTCAGCATCATCAGAAATTCTTTCAGCAATAATATCCGATGCGCCTTGAATAGCTTGCTCTATTGTTTCAACACCCTTATCGGCATTGATAAATTCGCTAGCCTTTGCTTTAAGGTCAGCGCTAGTTTGTTCTAAAATAAAGTCGGCAAGTGGTGCCAAACCCTTTTCGGTAGCAACTGATGCCCTTGTCTTTCTCTTTTGCTTATATGGCCTATAAATATCTTCTGCTTCGGTTAAGGTTTCAGCCTTTGCTAAAGCAATCATGATTTCATCGGTCATCTTGCCTTGTTCTGTAATAGAATCAGCAATTTCTTGTTTTCTTTTATCCAAATTTCTCAAATACTTAAGCCTATCAGAAAACTCTCTTAAAACTTGGTCATCACAAGAACCCGTTTGTTCTTTTCTATAACGCGCGATGAACGGAATAGTGTTGCCATCATCAATTAGGCTGATAATGTTTGCAGCATGGTTTTCTCTTAAGTTAAATTCCTTGCTTAATTTTAATGAATAGTCCATATTTTAATCCTTTTTGCCCTTATTTTTTCTAATTTGTTTAATTACCTTTTCGTATCCGTTATCGGTTGGGGTATAGTAAACTTTGCCCTTAAGATTGTCAGGTAAATATTGTTGTTCTACGTACCCACCGTAGTTATGTGGGTATTTATATAAAGACTTTTGCTCTTTATCTTCGTTACTTGCAAACTCGTAATTTTTTAGGTGCGCTGGCACGTTATCATCTCTAACGCTAATTGCATCTTCTTTTGCCGAATACATTGCTTCCACTACCCTGTTTGACTTTTCAGCTTCGCAAACGTAAATTACTGCTTCGCTTAAAGGAATAAGCCCTTCAGGAAGCCCTAACTTTTCAAAAGCAAGCATTGCGTTTGTTGCCACAACCAGTGCGTTAGGGTCTGCAAGCCCCACGTCTTCAGCAGAGTGAACGACAAGCCTTCTTGCAAGTAACATTGGGTCACAACCACCTTGAATTAGCCTTTGCATATAGTATAGCGCTGCGTTTGAATCGCTACCACGAAGGCTTTTGCAAAATGCTGATAAAATATCGTAATAAAGGTTTTCATCAAAAGATAGCGCCTTTTGTTGAATAGATTCTTCAGCATCTTTTAGTGTTACGGTAATTAAGCCGTCAGCATCAGGATTTGTTGTTAAGCAAGCAAGTTCAAGTGCGTTATACGCAACACGAAGGTCGCCAGCCGATGCTTTTGCAATATGTTCTTTGGCTTCATCTAAAACTTTTAAGTTGTAGTTGCCTAACCCCTTTTCTTTATCTAAAAGCGCCCTATCTAGTGCCTTTATTATATCTTTTTCACTTAACCTTTTAAGTTCAAAAACTCTACATCTTGAAACGATAGCAGGCGTCATTGAAGCGTAAGGGTTTTCGGTTGTTGAACCGATAAAAATAATATCGCCCCTTTCTATTGCAGGCAGTAAACTATCGCTTTGGGTTTTATTAAACCTATGGCACTCATCTAGTAAAAGGTAGGTTTTTTTGCCGTAAAGTTTATAAGCCGTTTGGGCATCTTCTATTACCTTTTTAACGTCACTAACACCACTATTAACGGCGTTAAGTTTAACAAAGTTGTTATCCGTGCCGTTTGCAATAACGTTTGCAAGCGTTGTTTTACCACAACCCGGTGGCCCCCAAAATATGCAACTGCCAAGCCTATCAAGTTTGATTGCACGGGCAAGTAGCCCCGTTTCCGAAACGATATGTTGTTGCCCCAAAAAGTCCTTTAAGGTTTTTGCGCGCATTCTTTCGGCAAGTGGCACGTTGGTATTCTTTTTTTCAATAAAATCAAATAAATCCATATAAATATTTTAACATATCCCATAATTTTTTTCAAGCCTTAATACAATGTATTATGAGTAAATATTTATATACTTTTTTAGAGTTTGTTGCTTTTTGCCTTCTTATTGCTTTTTCTATAATACTTGCGCTTGATAAAAGCTATTCTTTTGTTGTGCTTGATGGCATTTCGCTTTGGCTTGCTTGCGTTTTGCCGTCGCTTTTTCCTTACTTTTTTATAACGGCGTGCTTATCTAACCTTAACCTTACAGGTAAATTTTGCGCTAAACTTTCGCCCTTAACTACTAATCTTTTTAAAGTTAACGGAAGTGTTGGCTACGCTTATTTTATAAGCCTTGTTTCAGGCTATCCCGTTGGCGCAAAAATGGTTAGCGACCTTTATATCGGCAAGGTCATTTCTAATAATGAAGCCGTGCGTGCAAGTGCGCTGTGCTCTACTTCTTCGCCTATGTTTTTGATTTCTAGCGTGGGCGCAATTATGTTCAAAAACTCGCTTTTTGGCATACTTTTATTTTTATCAAACGTGCTTTCATCTATGATTATAGGAATAATTTTTAGCTTTTATAATAAAAAAGATAAACCCACCAAAATTCAAGGCTTATCTTTTCAAAAATGCGATAATCTTTTATATGAAAGTGCATACGGCTCTGTAATTTCAGTACTTGTTGTTGGCGCTATCATCACGCTATTTTATTTGATTACCGAACTACTATTTAACCTAAAAATATTAAACGGCTTTATCTATTTGTTTTCGCTAGTTTTTAAAGATACTGAAGTTGCAAAAGGTATATGTTTAGGGCTATTTGAATGCACCAAAGGTCTAAAGCAAATTTCTACTGCGCCCATGAGCCTTTTTACTTTGCCTATTTGCGCGCTTATTTGTGGCTTTGGTGGGCTTTCGGTAATAATGCAGTCTATTGCATACCTTAAAAAAGCAAAAATAAAGACTGCCCCATTCGTTCTATCCAAACTACTTTCGGCAGTCCTAAATTTTATTATTTGTTTGATTTTTAGTTTGTTATTTTTGAAGATTTAGAATATAATCGTTTACTGCTTTTGGGATATACTTTGAGCAGTCGCCCTTTAATTCTATAATATTGCGCATTGCAGTTGAACTTACTTGAACTAAATCTTTTGGCGTTGGGATATATATGGTAACCATTTCAGGATACATGTCGCGATTATATCTTTCCATAGTCGTTTCGTACTTATAATCATCAATATCCCTTATGCCACGCACGTTAACCAATATGTTGTTTTCTTTCATAAAATCAACAAGCATTCCGTTAAACTCTTTAACTTCTACCCTGTCGTTGCCAGCATAAGTGTTTAATATCATTTGCTTTCTATCTTCAAGTGAAAACATAGGGTTCTTATCTACGTTAACGCCTATTGCCACCACAACCTTATCGAACATTTTAAGCAAACTATCAATAGCGAAAGCATGGCCGTTAGTTAGCGGGTCAAAAGTCCCTGCAAAAACACAAGTTTTCATACTAATCCCTTCCTTTAAAAAATGCTAAATGTACTCTGCCATACTTACGGCTGTCGTACATAACTAAATTTTCTAGCTCTTTATCCCACTTGTTTTCATCTTCTAAAATTACAATTCCGTCTGGGTTTAATGCTAAATGCGCTACTTGTAAACACCTTTCTTTTAGGTCGCTTTTATATGGTGGGTCAATAAAAATAATATCGTATTTTTGACCTGTTTGCAAAAGGGTAACGGCATCAAAGTTTACTAGCTTATATTCTTCATCAACCTTAAGCTTTTGCAAGTTTTCTTTGATTAGCGCTAGGCTCTTTTTAGAAAAATCGTTAAAGGTAACACTTTTAGCACCACGAGAAATGGCTTCAATACCGATTGCGCCAGTGCCTGAACAAAGGTCTAGAAAGGTCTTTCCGTAAATATTAAATTGCAAAATATTAAATAGGCTTTCCCTAACCATGTCAGAAGTTGGTCTTACTTCTTGACCCTTGAATTCGGTTAAAACCCTACCTTTATATTTTCCACCAACTATTCTCAAGAGTTAACCCCACTATAAATTCTTTGTCTTTCTTTAAGTCTTCTATTTTTAAGTTCTTCCCTTTTAGCACCCAAAAAGTAACCGATGCCTATTGTTAAAACTAAAATAGGTATCATAAGCAAGGTAACGTAATAAAGTTCAGGCGCAATGGTTGCGTTTGCTGCAAGGCTTTGATCCATAGAGTCCCAACCCGTTTGAATTACGTTAATTCTAAAAAACGCAAACACACACATATATAAAAAGCTAACTAGTGTACCAACACCTGTTTGTGTTGGGTCAATTGCCACTAAAATTGTGTGAATTAAAAGAAGTAACACAACAGGAATGCAAGCAACTGCACCTATTAAAAAGCCTTTCCACACCTTATATTCTCCAACAAGGTCAAGTGGCCTATTTTCACCTGTCCTTATAATAATTTTTCTTTCAAAGTCATTGTTGTTTCTAACTTTTAGCGCTTGTTCGCCATCTTTAAACGCAACTGCGCCAACAATGTAAACGTATAATAGTAAATTTAGTGATAACAAAATAGCCTTTAGCCAAACTAAATTTTCAATGCATAAAATTGCAACAGAAGTTAACGCCGTACAAAATGCATACAAAAGTGAAAATACAGCATGGCCAGCATAATACTTAACTTTTTTCATCTTTCACCCTAATAAATTAAAATTCTATGTGTTCAATCTTTTGATTTAAACTTCTTCTATAAAAAACTAGTTTTCTACCCGTTGCGCAAACAAATTCAGCGCCAAGTCTATCTGCTATTTCTTGACCTGCTTCTTTTGGCAAAAGTTCGCTGTTTTCTAAAACGGTAACCTTTATAAGTTCGCGTTTTTCTATCGCCTTATCTAAACTATCGATAAGCGCATCGTTAACCCCCAACTTACCAACTTGAGTAATAGGGTCTATTTTTTGCGCAAGTGAACGCAAATTACTTCTTTGTTTTGATGTTAACATATCTATATCCTTTTTCTATCGTATTTTATTTTTTGTGTATAGCGCACATATTGTCGAGCCCATTTCCTAAACGCGCCTAATCACTCTAGTTAAAAGGGCTTATACCAAGCAGTAGGAAGGTAAAGGTCGAAGGCAATAGAAAGACCTATTGTCAAGACACTCCTTAAACTCACCTACTCTCCCAACATAAAAGGGCTTATACCAAGCAGTAGGAAGGTAAAAGCACAAGCAATAGAAACTTACTATTGTAGGTAATTTTACCACACACCCCAGTCTCCCAACATAAAAGGGCTTATACCGAGCAGTAGCGTAGATAAATGCAAAGGCAATAGCATGCATATTGTCGAAGCGTTTATCTCGCTAATGCGAAGCGTAGAAGACCTTTTAATCTACGAACTCGAATTCTTCGCCACCTATGATAACGGTTGACTTATCAGTAGCACCCATCTTTCTTAATTCTTTGATGATGCCACGGTCACGGAGAACTTTGTGCAAATATGCAAGAGAGTGCATATCATCCATAACAACGTTTCTCTTAAGCACGTCGATAAGAGTTCCTTCGATAACGAAAGTTTCGCCTTCTTTGAAGATTTCATAATCAAGTCTATCAGGTTTAACGTAATTAAATTCTTCAAACTCAAGTGGTTTAACCGGTGGAAGTTTAACAAGAGTATCGTAAATAACCTTTTTAAGTTTATCAAGACCTTCGCCAGTAACAGCAGAAACGCAAATAATTCTGTGCTTTCTACCGATTTTTTCTTTGAATTCTTTTAGTTTTTCTTCAGCGCCGTAAATATCAAGCTTGTTGGCAACGATAATTTGCTTTAGCTTTGGCAATACCTTGCTGTAATTTTTAAGTTCTTTATTGATTTTTAAGTAGTCATCGTAAGGGTCTCTACCTTCAACGCCAGACATATCGATAACGTGAACGAGCATTCTTGTTCTTTCAATGTGCTTTAAGAACTCAATGCCAAGCCCTAAACCTTCGCTTGCGCCTTCAATAAGACCAGGAATATCAGCAACAACAAATTGGTTGTCGTAATACTCTGCAATACCAAGGTTTGGAGAAAGTGTTGTAAAGTGGTAGTTAGCAATCTTTGGTCTTGCCCTAGTAATCTTGCTCAAAATAGTAGACTTACCAACGTTAGGGAAACCAACTAGCCCAACGTCAGCAATGGTTTTAAGTTCTAAAATTACTTGCTTTGTTTCAGTCTTTTCACCCGTTTGAGAAAAGTGTGGCGCGTGTCTTCTTGCGTTAGAGAACCTTGCGTTACCCTTACCGCCGTCCCCACCGACTAACACAACCTTTGTTTGACCATCTTCAAACATATCGGCAATAATGTTGCCCGTCTGTCTATCTTTAATAATAGTACCAAGTGGCACTCTTAAGATAAGGTCCTTACCGGCTTTACCAAAACAATTTTTTGGGCCACCTTGAGAGCCGTTTTCTGCCACGTACTTTGTTTTATAATAGTAATCAATTAGGCTTGTTAGGTGCTTGTCCGCAACGAAAATAAGGTCGCCACCCTTACCGCCGTCGCCACCGTCAGGGCCACCACTAACCTTGCCTTTATAGTGCACGAAAGAAGTTATACCACTACCCCCGTCACCTGCTTTAATTGTAATTAACGCTCTATCTACAAACATAATTCACCTTTTTAATTTTTTTAAACATAATTCACTGATAGGGCAGTTCCCACAGTCAGGCTTACCCGCCTTGCAAAAACTTCTACCAAGATAAATTAAGTAATGATGCGACCTTGACCAATCGGATTTATCAAGAATTTTCATTAACCCCTTTTCGGTATTTAAGGGATTATCGGCTTTAACCAGCCCTATTCGGTTAGCCACCCTAAACACGTGCGTGTCCACGGCAATGGCATTGCCCTTAAAGGCAACGCTGTACACTACGTTAGCAGTTTTTCTGCCAACCCCTGCAAGCGACCTTAAGTCTTCAAGATTATTAGGGACTTGTCCATCAAACTTATCCAAAATATCTTTGGTAAGCGAAAGAATATTTTTAGCCTTATTCTTGTAAAGCCCGCACGAAAAAATGAACTTTTCTAGCCGTTCCTGTGATAGAGTGCACATTTTTTGTGGCGTTCCGTAGTCAATGAATAGTTTTTCGGTCACCTTGTTAACGCGTTCATCCGTACATTGCGCAGAAAGGACTACGGCAACGAGAAGCTGATAGGGTGAATTAAAGTTTAACGCAGGCTTATCCGTGAATATGCCCGATAACCTATTAACTATTTGTTTTGCAATCTTTTTGTTCATAAAATTTACCATTATTAGTTTAACATAAAATACAAGTATTTTACAAGCATTTTTTTAAGCCATTTTATGCTTTATCAAAAAACCGGTTTAATAATAATCGCTTGCCCCACTTCCCTAACGGCAAAAACCCCTGCAAAAGAAGATAAATTTGCATTAAAAAGTGCGCGTTTAACAAGCGCAAGGTTATCCTTTTTAACCTTTACCGAAAGCCCACACCCTACCCCCGCTTGCTTGGGCGTGTTGACAATTTGTGAAGCTATTCCCGTTGCTGATAAAAGGTTATAAAACTTAATAGTGTGCGCCCTTGACTTAAAGGCTATTATAAGGTATTCCATTTAACTTCTCCTTGGCATAAAAAACAACTTTTCTCTATACAATATATTATTAAATATTACCCTTTTTTGTGACTTTTAAGGAGAGCAATTATGATTTATTTTGACAATGCTTCAACGGGTGGCTTTAAGCCCAATTCGGTGGTAGAAACACTAACCAACTCAGTAAAATATTTATGTGCAAATCCCAATAGAAGTGGGCATAGAAAAGCCATTATCGGTATGCAAACTATACATAAAACAAGATGCAATTTAGCAACCTACTTTGGCGGTAATAGCGATAGGGTGGTGTTTACCAAAAACTGCACCGAAAGTTTGAACCTTGCCATATTCGGCACTCTTAAACAAGGTGGACACGTTATCACAACAGTGTATGAACATAACTCAGTCCTTCGCCCACTATTTGCACTTCAAAAACAAGGGCTAATCACCCTTGATATAGTTAAGCCACATAGCCATAAAAACTTGGTTAAGGCAATTAAAGATAAAATTACCGATAAAACTTATTTGATAGTAACAACGGCAGTTTCTAACGTTACGGGTATAGCACTGCCCGTTAGAGAAATTGGCGCTACTGCTAAAGAACATAATATCAAATACCTTGTTGACGGCGCGCAAGCAGGTGGTCATATTCCACTAGATTTAACAAACGATAATATCTCTATGCTAGCCCTTGCAGGCCATAAAGGTCTTTACGGAATTATGGGCAGTGGCGTGCTTCTCTTTGATGATAAAACGGATATAGAGCCCCTTATCTATGGTGGCACTGGCACACTTTCTTTTGACCTTAATCAACCACAATTCTACCCTGAAAAACTAGAGTCAGGCACACTTAACTTGCCTAGCATTTACGCACTTCTAGAAGGGGTTAATTATATCTTCCCCAATATGCAAAACTTTTCCGAACTGCTTGTAAAAATGACCACTACCCTTATTAACGGCTTAAAAAATATTGATGGCGTTAGCCTTTACTCTATGCCTAACCCTTGTGGTATTGTAGCCTTTTCAGTCAAAAACATGCCTAGTACCACCGTTGCTGATATCCTTGATAGCGAATACGATATAGCCGTTAGAAGTGGTCTGCACTGCGCCCCACTTATGCATAAATATTTAAGAACTGAAGAAAACGGCCTTGTCCGAGTTAGCCTTGCCGTACAAAACACTTCAAGCGAAATATCTTTCTTTATAAACGCCATTAACGAAATTGTGCAAAAATACTCATAAGCATAGTTAACGATAAAAAGAAAAAGCCCGAAAGAAATTTCGAGCTTTTTTGGTTTATGTTTTATTTAGTTTCCGGTGTATCCCCAAACAACTTGTGCTGAAGAACGATTCCAATAACTATCCCAACCTTCTGGCTTGCTTTGTGCTCCACAATAAATTGTTGTTAATGACTCGCAACCAGAGAATGCCCACTCACCTATACTTGTTACACTTAATGGTATTACTATACTTGATAATCTTTCGCAACGGAAAAATACATAACCTACAATATGTTTGGTGTTTGTATTTATTTGATAGGTTGATAGGTTTTTGTTTGTTGCTTCTATTAAAATATAATAATTATTTCCATTTACTTTTACGTATTTTAAATTATTTTCAGTTGTATATAATGCTGAATTACAATCGGTAAACGCATATTCACCTATACTTGTTAACTTGCTATTTTCCCCAAAGGTAACGTTTGTTAATGAGCTACAACCTCTAAACGCATGATCACCCAAAACTTCCACGCTATCTGGGATTATTACGCTTGTTAACGAACTGCAACTATTGAACGCATAAGCACCTATACTTGTTAACTTGCTATTTTCCCCAAAGGTAACGTTTGTTAATGAACTGCAACTATTGAACGCATAAGCACCTATACTTGTTAACTTGCTATTTTCCCCAAAGGTAACG
>JAEIGA010012585.1_pt1 | contig 12842 bp, 11 predicted proteins | sample 9270691 | NCBI WGS metagenome assembly JAEIGA01 (sample SAMN17057246, study PRJNA624740) | gut metagenome | biome: biome; isolation source: fecal sample | host: Bos grunniens | place: China: Xizang | collected 2019 | reverse complement strand
CGGTTCGGAACAAATCCACTTTGCAGCCGTTCATCCAGTCCATGAACGCGACGGACGCATCGTAATGAATGATTTGGGAGGTTTCCGAAGGGGTGAGATTGATGTCCTTTGCCCCAGTGGGTTTGTTTTCTTCGTTTCGGAGATAGAAAATCCGGCGGTTTCTGCCATAGACACCGATGCTTTTCAGCCTCAACGTGTCTGCATCGTTGATGATGGCCGGAGTCAGGACGACGACCTGTGTACTCCGGATATCAAGTTTTGAGAGATCAATATCGATCTCGAGATTCAAATAACCGTCACTTTGCAGTTCCAGTGTATAGTCGTATATCTTTACATCATTCGTGCCTTGTGCATAGCAACTACCTATAGATAGATAGATAGATAGATAGATAGATAGATAGATAGATAGATAGATAGATAGATGTCTAACTAAAGGTCTGGAGATCAATTTTTTCATGGATTCTTGGTTTAGAAGACAAACACTAGATTGATGGCGGCCTTTGTCGGACCTACGTAGTGGTGACTATCTTTCGCCACCCGACGTCCGCAACCGTCGCATTCATAAATATCGTAGTCCAGATACAGGTAACCGAAACCCGCCTCCAGTTCAAGATTCAGGTGCTTGGACAACATGAATGCGAAGCCATAAGCGGCTCCGCAACCGTATGCATAGCCTTGATAACGAAGATCCGTCAACTTTGAAAAGTCGGTTCCCAGAAATGAAAGGCTGTTGTTTATGTTTCCGAAATTGAAAGCCCCCCCAATCAGGTGAGCACCGATGAAATGGCGTGAGAATCGGTCGCAAAACCAGTAACGGGCCTCCGGCTGAACCATACAATGTTTCCACTTGGTATGGTCATTTTTGCTCCATGCATTTAGGTTCCCGGACAGGTCAAGCGTCCACTTCGGTGCCAATCCAATCTCGGCTCCGAGATTGACTGTCGATGTGGCGTCGTAAACGAGGTTCGTTTTTACGGCAACGTGCTGCGCGTTGGCCGGTAAAAACAGGCCGGCAAGCAGTCCGATAACAACGCAAAAACATATTTTTTTGAGGTCCATCATGAGTGGGATAAATTATCCCACAAAGGTATGGATTTTTTGTTCCCATTGTATCCTTTTTATGGTAAAATACAACAGGCACCCTGGCCTGGTCTGCAGAACCTATCGAAAATCGAATTTTTGGGATCTAACTCGACTTCCGGTAAGCGGCTTTCCATCGTACAAACGCAATCAGGGAGACGATAACGGCCAGACCGGAGAGGAGGTAGGAAGGTGTGGCAGGAATGCTGAAACCTTCGGGTGCCATCAGGATGTAGCAGAGGGTGACAGCAGTCATGAACAGGGCAGGAATGAGTGTGATGAAGTAGTTCTTGCCTTTCATCACCAGGTGTACGGTGATGGCCCAGAGGGTGAAGACCGCCAGGGTCTGGTTGCACCAGGCAAAGTATCGCCAGATGATCTTGAATCCATCGGCATTGACCAGGCTGAAGACCAGAATCCCCATGGTTAGGAGAAAGAGGGGAATGCAGATGAGCAGGCGTTTGCGTATGCTTTTTTGTTCGATTTTGAGCATATCGGCGGTGATCAGGCGGGCCGAACGCAGGGCGGTATCGCCGCTGGTGATGGGTGCCGCTACAATTCCCAAGATGGCGACAATGCCGCCGAGGGTGCCCAACCATTCGTAGGAGATGCGGGTGGCCACCATGGCGCCACTGTACGGTGCACCGGTGGCTGTATCCACGGTACCGTATTCGCCATAAAACCAGGTGGCAGCGGCTGCCCATATCAGTGCGACAATTCCTTCGGTGACCATGGCTCCATAGAATACCGGTCGGGCATGTTTCTCATTCTTCATGCACCGGGCCATCATGGGAGACTGGGTGGCATGGAAGCCGCTGATCGCTCCGCAGGCAATGCTGATGAACATCATCGGGAAGATGGGATTGCTGTCGTATTTTGTGCCGAAACCGTTCCATATTTCCGGCAAGGTGGGCCATTTTACAAAGAGGACTACCAAAATGCCAAAGGCCATGAAGAGCAGGGCTCCCGCAAAGAGCGGGTAGATCTTGCCGATGATTTTGTCAATCGGCAGGAGGGTGGCCAGCAGGTAGTACAGGAAGATGACTCCCATCCAGAAAAAGGCATTGAGGTAACTGGGTGTCATGGCGGCCAGCAGTTCTGCCGGCCCAGAAACAAAAACAGCTCCCACCAGTACCATCAGTACCAGGATGAAGACAATCATGATCTTCCGGGTCTTTTCCCCGAGGTACATGCCAATGATCTCCGGCAGGTTGGCGCCCCGGTTCCGGAGGGAAATGGCTCCCGAAAAGAAGTCGTGGACCGCCCCTGCGAAAATGGTTCCGAAGACGATCCACAGGTAGGAGGCAGTTCCAAACTGGGCACCCATGATGGCCCCGAAAATCGGACCCAGTCCAGCGATGTTGAGGAACTGGATCATGAACAGTTTCCACGTGGGCATGGGGATGTAATCAACTCCGTCGGCCATTTCGACCGCCGGTGTTTTTCGATTGGGGTCGGGACCAAACAACTTGGTTACGTATTTGCCGTAAACGAAGTAGCCGACAATGAGCAGGAGCAGGGCGAGCAGGAAGGTGATCATCGGTGTTTATCTTAGCAGTTTTCTTTCATTTGTTTTCTCCACATCGCAAATCCGAAGAAAGCGAGGATGAGGTAGCCGAAGCTGACCATGGGCATGAAGACCAGGCCGGCTTTGATGTAGAGGGTGATGTTGGTGACATTGACTACGAGCCAAGCGCCCCAACAATCGATTTTCTTTTGGGCCGAGAGGTACTGGGCCAGGAGGATGAAGGCGGTGACAAAGGCATCGAGGTATGGCGTCCGGGCCATCGGGAAGGTGTCGGGCCACCACACATTCAATTGGCCGAGCAGGGTGCCCCAGCCGAGGGTGAAGATGGCGACAAGGGCCAGGAGTCCGATGCGTTCCTTGTTGGTCAGCACGGTAATTTTCAGTTGTTCCTTGCGGTCCTTTTCGTCTTGGGACGGGTGGGTCCATCGGTAGTGGCCGAAGAAGTTGATGACGAAGGAAATGGGTTGCACGAGCATGCTGGAATACAGGTGCTTTTGCAGGAACATAAAGAACAGCAGGATGTTGTACAAGTAGCCGACCCAAAAGTTGAGGACCTTGCCTCTCGTCGCGAGGAAGACACAACTCAGTCCGGCAACCACGGCCAGCAGTTCGAGCAGACTTACGCCTTGTCCGCCCAGCGTAAACAAAATATTATCAATGCGAAACATAGGAATGAGATCAAGGGTTAGAGGTTTGACTTAGGATACTTTTCGTTCAATTTCCCGGAGGTTCTCCATTTTTTTCTTTTCCAAGAAGTCATACACCCCACCGAGGTGTTCGATGACGCGTTTGTTCGAGAACTCATAGACCTTGCTGACCAGACCATCCAAGAAATCCCGGTCGTGGGAAACAATGATGAGCGTTCCGTCGAAGTTCATCAAGGCTTCTTTGAGGATGTCTTTGGTCTTGAGGTCGAGGTGGTTGGTCGGTTCGTCGAGGATGAGCAGGTTTACCGGTTCCAGCAGGAGTTTGATCATGGCCAATCGGGTCCGTTCCCCTCCGGATAGGACTTTGACGAGTTTGTCGGAATCGTCCCGGCCAAACATAAAGGCTCCCAGGATGTCCCGGATCTTGGTCCGAATTTCGCCCACGGCCACGTCGTCGATGGTCTTAAAGACGGTCTTTTCTTCATCCAGCAAGGAGGCTTCGTTCTGGGCGAAGTAGCCGATTTTCAGGTTGTGGCCCAGCGTGAGCTTGCCTTCAAAGTCAATCTCGTTCATGATGGCTTTTACCATCGTTGATTTTCCTTCGCCGTTTTTGCCTACGAAGGCAACTTTGTCTCCCCGTTCGATGGTCATGGAGGCATTGTTGAAGACGTTGTGGTCGCCGTAGGATTTGGAAAGCCCGTCGGTGATGACCGGATAGGAGCCTGAACGGGGCGCTGGGGGGAAACGCAGGTTCAAGGCACTGCGGTCTTCCGGATCCACCTCCAGGATCTCGAGTTTTTCCAACATCCGGACGCGGGATTGGACTTGGTTCGTCTTTGAATAGGTTCCCTTGAAGCGTTCGATGAACTCTTTGGTTTCTGCGATCATCTTCTGTTGGTTGTCGTAGGCGGCTTGTTGTTGCTGTCTGCGTTCGGCTCTCAATTCCAGGTATTTGGAGTAGTTGACTTTGTAATCGTAGATCTTGCCCATGGTGATCTCGATGGTCCGGGTGGTGATGTGGTCCACGAAGGCTTTGTCGTGGGAAATGACCATCACGGAGTTGGCCGAGTTGATGATGAAGCTTTCAAGCCACTCAATGGATTCGATGTCCAGGTGGTTGGTGGGCTAATCGAGCAGGAGCAAAGTCGGTTTCTGCAAGAGGATTTTGGCCAATTCGATGCGCATGCGCCAGCCACCGGAGAACTCCGTGGTTTGGCGTTGCAGGTCGTCGCGGACGAAGCCCAGACCCATCAAGGTCCGTTCGACATCTTCCTGGTAGTTGGTCAGGTCGATGCGGTAGAATTTCTCTGATAGGGCGGTGACCTTTTCGATCAGACCCATGTATTCGTCGCTGTCGTAGTCGGTCCGGGTCGTCAGTTCTTCGTTGATTTTGGCAATCTCCCGTTCGATCTCAAACAAGTGTTCAAAGGCCAGACAGGCTTCTTCAAACACGGTACGGCCGTTTTCGACCATCAGGTGTTGGGGCAGGTAGCCAATCTTGCCGCCGTCGGTAACGGTGACCTTGCCCCGGTTGGGCGTTTTGACTCCGGCCAGAATTTTGAGCAGGGTGGATTTGCCGGCTCCGTTCTTGCCCATCAGGGCGATCCGGTCCTTGTCGTTGATGACAAATGAAATATCTTTGAAAAGCGTTGTTCCGCTAAATTCTACAGTTAATCCGTCTACTGAAACCATACGTGTGTGTTAAAACACGCAAATTTACGGAATTTCCAGTAGATGTGAGCCGGTTTTCGGAGCTATTCGTCTTTCAGGGCCTCCAGGTAGAAAGAGAAGGGCCGGAATCCATCGTTGCAACTGATGAGCGCACTCATCGGATTTTTCATCCACCCGTCGAAGAAATTGCCCTCGCCTCGGGACAGGGCGGTTACAAATTCTTGCATCGACGACCAAGCCGAAGGGCACAGACCTTCCGGGCGTTCTCCTGCCATTGAAATCCATTGCTGACCCTCCCGAACGTCGCAGGCGTGTTCGATTGGATTTTCGTAGAGTTCCATCAGATCGTGGTAGATTGTCTGACGGAGAGCGGTGATGCGTACTTTCATAAAGCAAAGGTAAGAAAATACCTTGTTTTTGTATGATTTTTATAATAAATGATGAAAATAATAAAAAACATACTAAATTCGCAATTCTAAAATTTCGGAAAGTGTAATATTTGTTATGAAAATATTAAAAAGCAGATGGTCCAAAGGACTTTTGGTTGCGATTTTGGTCGTGGTGGCAGTGATTCTAATCGTAAATCGTAAGCGGCAGGCTCCTGTCGTTTATCCGGTCGTGGCTACGCAGCCGGTTGGGGTTGAAGATGTGCGGGTGTATGGAGACTATGTGGGGCGAATCCGGGCACAGCAGTTTGTTGAGGTGCATGCTCGGGTGGAAGGCTATCTGGAGAAGATGCTTTTTGACGAGGGTACATATATTCAGAAGGGGCAGACGCTGTTTCAGATCGATGCTACGTTGTACAAGGCCCGCGCCAAACGAGCCGAAGCCCAATTGAACAAGGCGAAGGCGCAGGCATTGAAAGCTGAACGGGATTTGAACAGAATTCGCCCGTTGTTTGAATTGAACGCAGCAAGTCAGTTGGATTTGGACAATGCCATTGCCAATTACGAAGGTGCGACTGCGGATGTGGCGGTATGCGAGGCGGATATGGTGCAAGCACAAATGATTTTGGGATATACGACGGTGAAGTCACCAATTTCCGGATACATTTCGGAGCGAAACGCGGACATTGGAACCTTGGTGGGACCGGGTTCTCAGTCTCTGTTGGCGACTGTTGTTAAGAGCGATACGGTGCAGATTGATTTCAGTATGACTTCGCTGGAGTATTTGAAATCCAAGGCTCGGAATGTCAACCTGGGGCATAAGGATACGACCCGGACTTGGAATCCCTACGTTACTGTGACCATGGCTGATGGTTCTCAATATCCATATCAAGGACTTGTGAATTTTGCTGATCCTCAGATTGATCCCAAAACAGGAACCTTTTCTGTACGGGCAGAAATGCCGAACCCGGACCATGTTTTGTTGCCCGGTCAGTTTACACGAGTACGTTTGCTCATGGATGTGCGCGAAGATGCATTGGTGGTTCCGACAAAGGCGATTGTGATTGAAAGTGGCGGTGCCTTTATTTATGTGGTGCGTTCGGACTCCGTGGTCGAGAAGCGGTTTGTGGAGTTGGGACCGGAACTGAACAATACGACCGTTGTTGAACGGGGTATTGTGAAAGGAGAGCAGATTGTGGTGGAAGGATATCACAAAGTCTCGCACGGAATGAAGGTAGAAGCAGTTGCTGCGATGTAAAGAGGACCCTATGAAGAAGAATTTCTTTCTCGATCATCCCGTATTCTCGATGGTGATATCCATTCTGATCACCATTGTGGGACTCATTGGGCTCTTCTTGCTGCCCATCGACCAGTATCCCCAAATTGTACCGCCGGTCATCAAGGTGACGGCTTCCTACCCGGGTGCGGATGCACAGACTACGACACAGGCAGTCGCCACACCGATTGAACAGGTGTTGAACGGTACCCCGGGGATGATGTACATGGAATCATCCTGCTCCAATTCGGGAAGTTTCTCAGTGACCATGACCTTTGACATCAACACAGATCCGGACATTGCGGCTGTTGAGGTACAGAACCGCATCAAGCAGGCCGAACCCCGGCTCCCGGCAGAGGTGGTGCAAAATGGAATTGGGGTGGAAAAACAAGCTTCCAGCAAGTTGTTGACCATTACTTTGTTATCGAATGACCCGAAGTACGATGAGGTCTATTTGTCCAATTATGCGACGCTGAACGTCATTGATATGTTGCGGCGCGTGCCCGGTGTGGGAAGTATTTCCAACGTGGGTAGCCGATATTATGCGATGCGCATTTGGGTGCTGCCTGATAAGTTGACGGATATGGGTTTGACTGTGAGGGACTTGCAGAGTGCTATCAAAGACCAGAACCGTGAATCTGCTGCAGGTGTCCTTGGTCAGGCTCCGATCGAAGGCATTGATGTGACCATCCCGATTGCGGCCCAGGGCCGACTTTCCAGTGTGGAAGAATTTGAGCAGATTGTGGTCCGTGCCAATCCGGATGGCTCCATTATCCGTTTGCGCGATGTTGCTCGTATTTCGTTGGAAGCTCAGTCTTATTCGACAGAGAGCGGTATCGATGGCGGGAACGCTGCGGTGATGAATGTCAATATGTTGCCCGGTTCGAATGCCATTGAAGTGGCGAAGAATGTGAAGGCAGCGATGGAGGAAATCGGTCGCAATCTGCCGGAGGGAATTACATATTCCATTCCCTTTGATATGACCACTTACATCTCTCAGTCCATCAGTGAGGTATACAAGACGCTGTTTGAAGCCTTGTTGTTGGTGATTCTGGTTGTATTCTTGTCGTTGCAGAACTGGCGTTCGACCCTCATTCCCGTGGTCGCAGTGCCCATTTCATTGATTGGAACCTTTGGCGTTATGTTGATCTTCGGGTTCTCTCTTAATTTGATGACCCTTTTGGGATTGATCCTTGCGATTGGGATTGTGGTCGATGATGCAATTGTGGTGGTGGAGAGTGTGGACAAGATCATGCACGAAGAGCATCTGTCTCCTTATGAGGCGACCCAGAAGGCCATGTCCAACATGACAGGGGCATTGATCGCGACCTCCTTGGTTTTGTGTGCTGTGTTTGTGCCCGTAAGTTTCTTGGGAGGCATTACGGGTTTGTTGTACCGTCAGTTTACCATTACCATTGCAGTGTCAGTCATCATCTCAACCATTGTGGCGTTGACGTTGACCCCGGTGATGTGTTCATTGATCTTGAAGCCTGAGAAAGAGGGCGTGCAGAAACATATGCTGTTCCAATGGATCAACCGCTGGTTGGAGAAAGGCAATCTGTTCTACGGGCGCCAGATCTTATCTGCCCTCAATCATTCGAAGCGTCTGTTTGCTGGGTTCGGGGTAATTCTTGTGGGTATTTATTTGTTCAATGCATTGATCCCCAGTAGTTTTATGCCGAAGGAGGATCAGGGCTATTTTACAGTGGAATTAGAATTGCCCGAAGGGGCTACAATCGAACGTACGCGAGCTGTGACGCAGCGGGCAATGGCTTTCCTGATGCAGGATCCGGATGTGGAACACGTCCTGGATGTGGTCGGCTCCAGTCCCCGTGTGGGAACCAACCAGGCTCGTAGTCAGTTGACCGTCATCCTGAAACCCTGGGATGAACGGGAGTCGGAGGATATGGATGAGATCATGGCCCGTGCCCGTCGGGAGTTCCATCGCTATCCGGAGGCAAAGGCATTTATCTCCACTCCACCGGTGATTCCAGGATTGGGTTCGTCGGGAGGTTTTGAGATGGTATTGGAGGCCCGAGGCGATGCTACCTACTCGGATTTGCAGTCGGCGGTGGATACCTTGCTTTTTTATGCATCGACGACCAAGGAACTTGCTGGTTTGTCAGCTTCTATTCAGTCGGATATTCCCCGTTTGTTTTTTGATGTGGATCGGGATAAAGCCCGATTGCACGGGGTGCAGATGGCTGAGATCTTTTCTACTTTGAAGGCTTTTACCGGCTCTCTATATGTGAATGACTTTAACTTGTACAACCGGGTTTATCGTGTGTATATCCAGGCAGAAGCTCCTTATCGGGCTTACCGCGAAAACTTGAACCTTTTTTCGGTCAAGGGTAGCAACGGAGTTATGATCCCGATCACCGCCCTAGGCAATACCGAATACACGACCGGTGCAGGAACCATCAAACGTTTTAACATGTTCCAGTCTGCCACCATTACCGGTGAGCCGGGTGCTGGCTACAGTTCTGGTGAGGCGATGGCCAGGTTGGAGGAAATCGTCCGACAGCATTTGCCGGACAACATTGCGGTTGAATGGAGTGGATTGTCGTTCCAGGAAAAGAAGGAAGGGGGAAAGACCGGTATGATTCTGGCCTTGGCATTCTTGTTCGTATTCTTGTTCCTGGCGGCCCAATATGAGAGTTGGTCCATTCCGATTGCGGTACTTTTGTCTTTGCCGGTATCCATGTTAGGAGCCTATTTAGGTATTTTTGTCTGCGGTTTGGAGAACAACATTTATTTCCAGATTGGTCTGGTGATGCTCATTGGTTTGGTGGCCAAAAATGCCATCCTGATTGTGGAGTTTGCCAAGGTTGAGATGGACAAAGGGGTGGATGCCGTTACAGCGGCCCTGACTGCTTCGAAGTTGCGGTTCCGTCCCATTGTGATGACCTCTTTGGCCTTTATCCTGGGGTTGGTTCCGTTGGTGTTGTCCTCCGGTCCGGGTTCTGCCAGCCGTCAGGGCATTGGAACGGGAGTTTTCTTTGGAATGTGCGTGGCGATTACCTTGGGAATCGTCTTTGTGCCTTTCTTCTTTGTGTGGATTGATCGTGTGAAAAGTAAATTACGGAAGTCATGAGAAAGTTTCTTTTAAAATCGATAATTGTTGCTTTTGCGGGCCTGTTTTCTTCTTGTGGCATCGCCGTTAAGTCTTGCCAGGATCCGCAACTGAACTTGCCTTCGGCCATTGTCGAAGGACAGTTGGACAGCCTGACATTGGCAGACCTTCGGTGGTGGGAGTTTTATGGAGACGAGGTCCTTTGCCAGTTCATTTCTCATGCATTGGAGAACAACAAGGACATCCTTGCTACGGCTGCCAAGGTGCAACAGTTGCAACGTTTGAATCGTGTGAGTGAGTCTGCTTTGTATCCGCAGGTAGGCCTGTCTGCGATGGCGGATTATGAAGTCGAGAACTATACCGATCAGGGACATACCGAGACGCCCCAAGTGGACCTCAAGATGGGGCTGAGTTGGGAGATGGATTTGTGGGGAAATATTCGTTGGTCAACCCGGAAAGCTTCTGCTGAATATTTGGCGAGCGTGGAAGCTGCTCGGGCCATGCGAATGGCTATCGTTGCAGAAGTGGCAACGGCCTACTATCAACTACTTGCTTTGGAAAATGAGTTGTCGATTGTCAACCGGACCCTGCAAACCCGGTACGAGGGTATGCAGCAGGCGCGACTGCGGTACGAAGGAGGATTGACCTCTGAGACAGTGTATCAGCAGGCCAAGGTGGAATACGCGACAACCGCCTCCTTGATACCGTCCATTGAAACCAAGATTGAAACAACAAAAACAGCTCTGCTGGTCCTTTTGGGGGAATACCCCAACTTCCAGATTGAATACGAGCGGATGAAGGTTTTGGACCGGGAGATCCCTACAGAACTGCCTTTGGGACTTCCTTCAGATTTGTTGACTCGACGTCCGGACCTACGGGAGTCTGAACAACAATTGAAGGCTGCGATGGCGGCCGTGGGCATTGCCTATACCGATCGTTTTCCCAAGATCGAACTCGGTTTGACCGGGGGGTGGGAGAACGGAAGTTTTGAGGACTTGTTCAATGCTTCTTACGGCTTGGCTGTTGGGAAGGTGGTCGCTCCGCTCTTTGAGTTTGGACGTCGGAAGGCGAAGTACGAGGCAGCAATCCAAGCTTACGAAGTGGCTCGGCTGAATTATGAAAAGAAAGTCCTGATGGCATTCAAGGAAAGCAGCGATGCTTGGATGACTTATCAAAATGCCCGTCGTGCGACGGATTTGAAAAATGCCTTGCGTGAGGCTGCACTCAAATACGTAGAGCTGGCGAACTACCAATACAAATACGGGGACATCAAGTACATCAACGTGCTTGACGCGCAACGGCGTTATTTTGATGCACAGATTGCCCAATCCAATGCCGTCCGAGATGAGTACCTCGCACTCATTCAGCTCTACAAGTCTCTTGGCGGTGGATTTTAGTTGAGGGCGAGTGCGTGCAGCCGGAAGGAGATGTAGCCTTTGTGGTCCAGGTAAGCCAGGGCGTCCTTAAGGAGTTGCTGTTTCCGACCTTCCTCCAAGTCTGAATGGAACAGCAGGTCCACCAGGACTTCAATACTTTCATCGGACAGACGGGCTTGCTCCACCAAGTAACAGATTGGGTTGTCTTGTTGAAGGACTTCCTCCAGGTTGATCGGGAGGTCTTCCACGGTCAGTTCTGCCTGGATAGCAGCCTGAGGGATCTCCTCCACCGCGCCCCCGTACAGGCCCAACTTCTGCGCTATCGCCTGCAATAGCTTGCCAATTTTATCAATTTCTCGGATTAAGTAGTCTTCCATGGGTTCTTGGATTATTAAGCAAGTTACGCACATTTTCTAACAAAGACTTGCGAAAAACACTTTCACAATATGTCTGTCCCACGAAAAATCCGTAAGACGCTACAAATGTAAGAAAAATAATTCAGCCGGTTAACACTCACTGGGGTATTGCGCAGGGAGTATATAAAAACTAATTTTGTCAGTTAGTAATATTTGAATAAACGTATTAGTATGAAAAAATTATTTCTTTTGGTGTGCGCGGTGTGTGCATCTTTTTGGGTGAATAATACGGTTGCAGTGGCACAGGACAAGCCGTCGAGAGAGTTGTCGGTGGGCCAAGCAATGCCGGAGTTTGTGTTGGAGTCCGCCGAGTTGGGACGGTTGTCTTCGGCGGATCTGAAGGGCAAAGTGGTGCTGATGACTTTCTTTGCGACGTGGTGTTCGCCGTGTCAGCAGGAACTGGGCGATGTACATTCGCAGTTGTGGCCGGCGCTGCAGTCTGAGAAGGATTTTGTGTTGCTGGTCGTAGGCCGGGAGCATACGGAAGATGCCTTAGTTTCGTACAAGGAGTTCAAGGGGTTTACGTTCCCGATTTATCCGGATCCGAAACGCGAGGTGTATGCGAAGTTTGCGGATGTGACTATTCCTCGGACTTACTTGTTTGGTAAGGATGGTAAGCTCATTCATGCTTCCAAGGGTTATGAGGAAGGTGATGTGCAAAAGGTTATGGAAATGATCCGTAAGGCCTTGAAGAAGTAGTGGGATTTCAAGCTGCATGATGAACATCTTTGTAGTGATTTCTAATTTCCGGCATCTAATGGGAAAACAATCAGTTGAGTTATGCACATAAAAGCACAAGAGCAAGCATTTACCGATTTGGTCCAAGAACACAAGGGGACCATTTACACGGTGTGTTACATGTTCTCGAAGGATGTTGATGAGGTGTCGGATTTGTTCCAGGAGATTCTTGTCAACATCTGGCGGGGAATGGGTTCGTTTCGAGGAGACAGTTCAGTCCGGACGTGGATTTGGCGAATCAGTTTCAATACCTGTGTGTCCTTTGAACGGAAGAAATCCCGACGTCTGAAGCCTATCCCGTTGACGATGGATATCAATTTGTTCGACGATTCGGAGGAGGAGTTGCGGCAGATCCAACTTCTGCAACGACGGATTCGGAACCTGGGTCCGTTCGACCGGGCCATTGTCCTGCTGTGGTTGGAGAACCTGACCTATGCCGAAATTGGCGAAATTGTCGGTATTTCGGAGAAGAATGTGTCTGTACGTCTGGTCCGAATCAAGGAGAAATTGAAGAATATGAACAACATTGAATAGGAGGAAGTTACTATGATGTATGAAAACGATATGCCGGCATTGGAAGAAATGCGTCAACAATTGGATTTGTTGAAGAAGAAACTGGATAATCAAGAGATTGTCAACAAAAAGATGTTG